>ERZ777306.28-NODE-28-length-252245-cov-30.748797_pt1 | contig 252245 bp, 199 predicted proteins | sample MGYA00374966_ERZ777306 | MGnify/ENA primary metagenome ERZ777306 (study PRJEB29329, sample SAMN06343882) | mouse gut metagenome | isolation source: Mouse cecum | place: Austria: Vienna | collected 2014-11-15 ... | reverse complement strand
CGCTTTCCGGCTGCGATCCGGAGCTTTTCAGCGAGGGGCTTCGCGTTTCCCTCTATAATTACATGAATGGAACTGGTTTCGATTTGCCTTTGCATAAATGGTTTGGCGGCATGAAAGTGCCACGCACCACCCTGCCGCCAAATTATATAGAGAGAATAGTGGAGGAATAGCCCCGCGGAGGCTCGCCGAGTATTTAATAACTGATCTTACACCCCACGAAATAACTTCTGGGAATCCCCGGGCCATAGATATACCCGGCATCCCGGTGCGCTCCCTTGTCGAAATCATCTTGATAGGAGTCGAAGATATTCTGGACTCCAGCATTTACCTGTAAAGTCACGGACTTGAAGATCGGGAAGTCATAAGCCAGCTTGAGATTCAAGTCGAAGAAATCACGAGTCTTCTCCTCACGATCTTCCGGGATATAACCCGCCAAGTGCTGCACCAACATACTTCCCGTATATGTACCCGTCAAGGAAGCGGAGAAACGCTTGACCGGCGTGAAGGTAGAAGTGAAATAACCATATACGTCCGGAGAGCGGAACATCTTCTTCTGCGGAGTGATATTCGGATTCTCGCTCCATTGCTCCGCCTCCTTGTAACGGCTCCGTTGCAAGGTAGCGCCCGCCTGTATCTGCATCCAAGAATAGGCCATCTTACCCTCCAGATTGATACCCATCACACGGGCACCCTTTCCGTTACGGCGTTCCATCAGCAGGTTATTATCCTCGTCACGGCCGATCTCCTCCAAGATAAACACGTTCCGCAAATCCGTATAGAAACCTTCCACCAAGAAATTCACCTGAACCGGGCCGAAGCGATGATAGAAATCTACGGAAGCACTCACGCTCTGCGAATTCTCCTCCTTCAAGTCCGGGGAGATCTGGATGATCGCCACGTCGCCACCCACGGCGGTGATATGCAAATCCTCGTCGAACGCTTGAGGAGCCCGGAAACCGCTGGAGTACGACATACGCAGGTTGATATCCTTCGTCGGATTGAAACGCACGTTCGCACGAGGGCTAAAGATCACGTGATCCATCATATTATGCTTATCCAAACGGCCACCGATCAAGAAACTCCAACGATCATTCTTCCACTCGTTCTGGGCAAAAGCACTACCGATATGCACGGTCTGGGCGATCGTACGGTTATAACCAAGCATCTCGTCCTGCAAATCATCGTAGCTATACTCGGCACCTCCCGTAAAGGTAGCGGGCATAAAAAGGCATTTGTCCCATTCGTAGGAGTATTGGGCGCCACCGATAAAGGTCATGTCCGTCGTGTTACCATAGGCGTTCGGGTCTTTTCCGGCGCCGTAATAACTCTGGCGTTTCGTATGCTGGGCGGAGGTGTACACATTCAGCCGATGATGATAGTCACGAGAGAAAAGATCGAATTTCAGGCCTCCCCCGTTGATCTGGTGGTCGGTCTGCTCGGTGATATCCGTCTCGTGAGGCGGAAGATCCAATAAATTACCGCCCCGGCGGAACTCGCTGATGTTATGGTACTCGAAAGTGAGCTTGGAGTAATTGCTGGTCTTTAGGTAGGAACGGAATCCGAGGGTCTTCGCCTCCAACTTACCAAGCTCTGAGTAGCCGTCGCCATCATGGTCGTAAGAGGCACGGTGGCGGCCCTGCCCGAAGAGGTAGATACCCGCCTTATGATCGTCCGTCACCAACGAGGCGTTCACGGTGGTATTGTTATCCGGACGGCTTCCCCCGATCATCGTCAACGAATGGGCGATCTGGGCAGAGTTGCGCATCGGCTCCTTCGTGATGATATTGATCGTACCGGCGATAGCGGACGAACCGAACAAGGCCGAGCCTCCTCCGCGCATCACCTCCACCCGCTCGATCATATTCGCCGGGATCTGCTCCAAGCCATATACGCCAGTCAGGGCGCTGAAGATCGGCCGGCTATCCACCAAGATCTGGGTATAAGGGCCTTCCAGACCATTGATACGCACTTGTTGGAAACCGCAATTCTGGCAGTTATTCTCCACACGCACGCCGGGCTGGAAATTCAAGCCGTCGGCCAAGGAAGTGGCGTGTGTGGTCTCGAACACCTTGGAGTCGAGCACGTTTACCAAGGAAGGAGCCATACGGCGGGTCGTCTCGTTACGGTTTGCTGATACGACAACTCCGTCCAAGGAGACAGCGTCTTCCTCGGCATTGAAATTAATCTCCAATGTCTTCCCTTTCTTAAGGTTCACCGTCTTCTCCTCGGTTTTATATCCGATAGACTTCATGACCAAGGTATATTTCCCCTCAGGAAGATTTTTCATATAATAATGACCGGTCGCGTCGGTAGTCGTACCGATCGTCGTACCGTGGAGGTAGACATTGATAAAAGAGAGATGCTCTCCTGTTTTCTTATCGAGGATATGACCTACGATATTAGCGTCGGAAGGATTTAGGGAAACATGATCGTCTCCCTCTGCCCACGCTGACGTAAAGATACAGCACAGGCATAGTATAAGTGTAATAAACTTATTCATTGCTTGATTAATAGTTGTTTGAATATTAATGATTACGAATTACCGAGGAGACGGGGCATGCCCCGTCTCTACAAACGGATATTGATTTCTGGATATGTAATCAAACAACTGGGGGAGCCCGCAGGTATCGCAGTCCCTCAACGGAAGTGACATGATCCGGATAGACCGGAGACTCGGAAAGATTAGATACTTTTAAAGAATAGAATTGTAAACGTAACGGGTGAATCGCCCCGTCCATCACGTGAATAGACGAGAGCATATGAAACAACTGTATCTCCGCCAGAGAGGCATGATGATGGCAAGTACCGTCCGCCGTCTTCTTGAAAGGGTGCGCATGCACGATGGTCGTACCATGCTCCACATGGACGTGCGTAAAAAGCGAGACGCTGCTATAATATGCGATAAAAAGTACCGGCAGCAACCACTTTATATATTTAACCATCGTTTCCCTCACCCTGTATCATCGTTATTTCGTGGGCAAAGATACTACAATTTTTTTAATTGCTTTGTTTTATGTATTTTCGCGCTTCTAAAGCAAAAAAGAAACTCTTATGAATTGGTTACTTGAGACGCTTGCAGAACCCTCGATGATACAGGCCGTGGCTGTCATTTCTATCGTGGCGGCGGTTGGTGTGTATTTAGGGCGGCTAAAGATATTCGGCATTTCATTAGGCATTACTTTTGTATTCTTCGCCGGTATTATGGCAGGGCATCTGGGCATTACCGTAAATAAGGACATGCTGAACTTCGCCCAGAATTTCGGGCTTATCGTTTTCGTATATACCTTGGGATTGCAGGTAGGTCCCGGTTTCTTCTCTTCCCTAAAAAAAGGCGGGGTGGAAATGAATACGATGGGATTAGGGGTGATCGCTTTAGGACTGATTTTGACGTTGGTGTTTCATTGGATAACAGGAATCTCCGTCCCCGTTATGGTAGGGTTGCTATCCGGTGCCGTAACGAATACCCCGGCCCTAGGTGCCGCCCAGCAAGCGCTCTTACAGATGGATCCGGAAAATACGAGGAACGTAACGGATATGGCTCTGGCCTGTGCCGTAGCTTATCCATTAGGTGTCGTAGGCGTAATTCTCGCTATTATCATCTTGAGGTCCTTATTCGCTAAAAAGACACAGAACACGCATAAGGAGCAAGACACGACAACAAACGTAGCGGAATTTCAGGTATTAAACCCCTCTATTTACAATAAGAGCATCCAGCAAGTCATGAAATTGACAGAGAAACATTTCGTGATCTCCCGCCTCTGGAGAAACGGAAAGGTGACGATCCCTACCTCTGAAACCATCTTAAAGGAAAAAGACCATTTGCTTATCATATCCGTAAAGGCGGATGTCGAATCCATCAAGGTACTTTTCGGAGAACAAGAGACTACGGACTGGAATAAGGAAGATATTGACTGGAACGCTATCGACAGCCAATTGATCTCCCGCCGTATCGTCGTAACCCGCAACCGGGTAAACGGGGTAAAGCTAGGCTCGCTCCGGCTCCGCAACCTATACGGGATCAACATCACCCGGGTGAACCGTGCGGGTATCGATCTGGTGGCCTCCCGTGACCTCCGTCTACAGATCGGGGATAAACTAACGATCGTAGGCGAGGCCAATTCCGTGAATAACGTGGGTAAGATCTTGGGAGACGAGCTGAAACGGCTGGATAACCCCAACCTGCTTGCCATATTCGTAGGACTTACGCTGGGCGTATTAATCGGGGCGATCCCAATTGCCATACCGGGAATGAGTACCCCCATCAAGCTGGGTATCGCCGGAGGACCGATCATCGTTGGAATCTTGATGGGTGCGTTCGGCCCCCGTTTCCACCTAACGACTTATACCACCCAGAGCGCGAACCTGATGATGCGGCAGTTTGGTATAGTGATCTATCTGGCGGGACTGGGAATCGACTCCGGAGCTCATTTCTTCGAGACCGTCTTCCGTGCCGAAGGATTGTTATGGATCGGCCTCGGTTTCCTATTGACGATCGTACCGGTCTTGATCGTCGGGTTCATCGCCTCGCAATTCTTCAAGCTAGATTACGCCCACAACATAGGTATGCTATGCGGAAGCATGGCCAATCCGATGGCCTTGAGTTATGCCAATACGACCGTCGAGGGTGACGAGCCTTCCGTATCTTACGCTACGGTTTACCCGTTATCCATGTTCATCCGGGTGATTTCTGCCCAATTATTGATCATGTTATTCACTTGACTGCTTAAAAAGTCTAACATTCGACCTGTTTTTTGTTTCACTTACCTTATCTTTGCAAGACATTTGAAACAATACTTTGATGAATGAATGAAACTATACTCAATGGGCTACTGAACTTGTTCGCTATATTTGCTTCGTTGGCAAAAATAGAAAGTGACCAAGCGCGTCAGGCCGTCAATTCTTACTTAACCAGTCACTTTGGTATCCGCTCCCATAAAGAATATATGGAGCTATTTGATGAGATACAAAGTGTTTACGATGATCCGGACTTCGATATCGATAGAGAGAGTGTTATTATCAACGTATGCAACCAGCTCAAGCCCAAATTGATTGCGGAAGACCAGCTATTGCTTCTTCTCCGTTTCATGGAGTTCGCCCATGGCAACAATGAAGGATTGAACGAGAACTTAGCCATTTTCCATAAGATCGCTACGATATTTAATATCGACACGGATACCTTCGACAATCTATACGCCTTTGTTGTCGGTAAAAAATCCCCCTCCATACTTACGATCAACGCTGATGATAGCGATAAAGACGTCAACCATATCTACAGAAGGGGGTTGGAGGGCGAGATACGGGTGTTGAGACTGACCCGGTTCGACCGAATGGTCTTTATCTACCAAGGCAGCGGACGGGTATTCATGAACGATATCCCGCTTACTTCCGGTATCTTCTATGGCTGGCAACGTAGCAGCGTAATCAAAAGCCCGCTATTCTTGCCGGTTTATTATAGTGATGTCCTCGATGTATTCAATCAGAATGAGCATAAGGAACGTATTTTATTAACCGGGAGGGATATCGAGTTCAGCTTCAAAAATAGCGAGAACGGTATGCACAATTTCTCTTTCAACCTTGAATCCGGCCAGTTGGTAGCCATCATGGGAGGAAGCGGCGTTGGTAAGTCTACCTTGTTAAGCATCTTAAATGGGAATATTATCCCCGGTGAGGGAAGTGTATGCTTGAACGGACATCCGCTGAGTGATCCGGAATGCAAGCAATTGATCGGTTTCGTGCCTCAGGATGACTTGCTGATCGAGGAGCTGACCGTATTCCAAAATCTATGGTATACCGCCCGCCTTTGTTTCGCGAACCTGACCGAAAAGGAGATCGAGGATCGTGTCAATACGATACTGGAGGATTTGGATCTGAGCAAGATCCGGGATTTGGCCGTCGGGTCTCCAATCCGGAAAACGATCAGCGGAGGGCAGCGCAAACGTTTAAATATAGCACTGGAACTTATCCGTGAGCCAGCGATCCTTTATTTGGATGAGCCTACCTCCGGCCTCTCGTCCACCGATTCCGAGAAGGTCATCATGCTGTTAAAGGAACAAACACACCGGGGACGGCTCGTGGTTGTCAATATCCATCAACCTTCGTCCGAGATCTATAAGTTGTTCGACCGCCTGTGGTTATTAGATACCGGCGGTTACCCGATTTACGACGGTAACCCGATCGAGGCGATCACCTATTTCAAACGGATCGCCAATTATACAGATCAAGACATCAGTGTTTGCGGCACCTGCGGAAATATCAATCCGGAACTAATCCTAACCATTATCGACGCAAAAAAGATAGACGATAGCGGAAACCAGACAAACATCCGGAAGATAACTTCAAAAGAATGGCATGAGTTATATGTAGCTTCCCGCCCGAAGTTCCAAGAGGTTAAGCCTACCCCCCTGCCCCCGAATCATCAGCAGAAGCCCTCGATCTGGAAGCAATTCTGTATCTTCTTGGAAAGAAACATAAAGACCAAGCTGACCAATAAGCAGTATTTGTGCATCGCCTTACTGGAGACTCCTTTATTGGCGGTGATCGTGGCCCTGCTCACCCGCTTCGTACCCGATGACGGGTATTCTTTGCTGGCGAACAAAAATCTGGTATCCTACATTTTCATGGCGGTGATTGTCGCTACTTTCACGGGATTAAGTATCAGCGCCGAAGAGATCATCAAGGACCGGACGCTCCTAAAGCGAGAACGATTCTTGCGATTGAGCCGAGGCAGTTATCTCTCGTCAAAGATGTTCTACCTGCTTTGTATCTCGGCGATCCAAAGTTTGCTATTCATCGTGGTAGGAAATTTATTGATTGGCATTGGAAGCGAGATGTTCCTTACTTGGTGGATCACGCTATGGGTAACCTCATTCCTCGCCAACCTGACAGGTTTGGTACTATCGCAATCCTTAAACTCGATCGTAGCGATCTATATAACGATACCGCTGCTTTTAATCCCGCAGATCTTACTTTGCGGCTTAGTTGTCAAGTTCGACGATTTGAGCAGGAGCGCATCCAGCCGGAACATAGTGCCCCTTATCGGTGAGGTTATCCCCTCACGTTGGGCATTCGAGGCGTTGGTTACGGAACAATTCCGGAACAACAGCTACAACCGCCTATTTTTCACGGTCGAGAAAGAAAAGTTCCTAGCGCAATATTACCGGAATGTCCATGCCGACGAGGTGCGCAGCCTCATAAACAGCCTCAACCTGACCCCGGAGAAACAGGAAGAGAACACCCGGACGATCCACAACGAACTGGCCGTACTATCCCGTGCCGCCCGTATCGCCCCCTATACGTCCAAAGAGAGTTACGAGAGCTATATGGATAAAGTAGAAAAAGCCCTGCATACCCGTAGCGATAATTTCACGGCGTTATTAGAGAAAAAACGGAAAGAGGTCATTCAAGAACACGGCTCCGAATGGTTGAACACCTTGAAAAAGGAACATCATAACTCAGCCATCGAGGAGCTGGTACTCAACTCAACCAGTACCCAATTCTATAAGGAGGCCCACAACCGGATCTACCCTAAAATCGGGCAGATTTATCTGGAACCGGACAATAATTGGGGACGTGCGCCTTTCTATAGTCATGAGAAAAAATTCGCTGGTTATACATTTTCTACTTTTACATTTAATTTATTAATGTTAGGAATCTTTGCTTTATTGGTAATTATATCTATCTTCGCAGAGTTTCCCGGCAAGTATTTAAACAAAGGGAACGATTAATGACAAAATATATAATCTAAAAATAAAGAATAACATGAAAAAGAGTTTTGTTAGCCTGCTAACCATAGCAGCGATTACATTTGGAATGGTATCTTGCAACAGCAGTAAAAAACAAGACGCCGCTGAGCAAAAAGTAGAGGAAGAAGCAGCTATCGCAGGAGAAGTATCTAAAGGTCTGCTTACTGCCGAGTTGAAAGACGAGGTTACTCGTTTCTTGAAAGATATGCCGGATTCGGAGTTGCCTTACAAAGTATCTACCGGCGAGGTTACGATCTCTGTCGCTAATACTGATTTTATGTTGCCGGTCAGCAAGGTTTCCGAATTGAACACACAAGCCCAGAAAGCACGTGCTTGCGGTATCTACTTCGCAGACTTGAACGTATTGAAGGCTATGAAAAAGCCGACTACAGATATCGAGAACGTATTGGTTAAATTGACTACGGATCTGGACATTCCATTCGCTATCGACATCATGAAAGAGTCCGCTCCCGCTAACGCCAGCAAAGAGGAGTTAAGCAAATTCATGAAAGACCAAGAAAACAAATTGATCGACGCTATGATGGAAAATGATAAGGCTGACGTTGAGCTTGAGTTGTTAGGGGGCATGGCTGTAGAATATGCCATTGTATACGCAAACCCGGGCTTGGTTGTTAAAGGCGACGCTATTTCCGCCGGTTTGAGCGAGAATATGGAAAAACGTATCGGTATCATCCAGCAGATCACAGCTGACTTAGCTAAATATTATCCTGACTTGGAGCAATTAGGGACTACAATCGCTCCGTTAAGCGGAATGGTAGCAACCATAAATACGGCTCGTGAGTCAAAAGCTAAGATTGAGGAAATGCGTGCGAATCTATTGAAGTAATATAAACCTCATATCATAAAAAGTGTATGGTGATAACATCATACACTTTTTTATATCCCTTCGGATATCACTGCAACAGGCTTTGCAATAGTACTGCAACAAGCCTTACAGTAGTACTGCAACAGGCCTAGCAGTAGTACTGCAACCCTTATGCAGTAATGCTGCAGCACCTATGCAGTATCCTATATCTTATGAGCTTTGATAAGTACCTTATCCCCTTTTTCCAGCGTAGTAGCGAAAAGATAGATAGTTCCTCCATCCGCAATTTTAGTTCGCTTACGTAACTCTTCCACCGAGAGGGGGAAATTACGGACTGTGATATTCGCTTGGGGAATCTGCCTCGACAAGGTCTTACATTGTTTATTCGTAAAGGGGATCACTTCGTCTACCACAAAAGAACGTCCCGGAAAACAAGGGACTACCTCATCCGACGTATATAAATGACTGCTAACATGCAATTTACTCAATCCGAAACGAGTGGCGACCGCTTTAAACGCACCTGCCTTCAAGATGGAGACATTCGGTTCATATAAATAACGCTTGACTTCTCCACGGATGGAGGCGACCGCTTCCCGCTCTTCCATCAATGAGAACGTAAACGATTCCGACTCTTCCTCCGAGATAAAATTCACGCAACAGATCCGAGGATTCCCGTTTCTCGAGCCTTGTTCCAGCACAAATAAAAGTTCCTTACATTCGTTTTTCACCGAAAGAACCTGTATGTCAGTCACACCCGGAAGTAAATCCAGTGTCATACGAATATCCGCCATCGGGGATAGTTTAGCGATCACCCTTGGGGCATGACTAAATAAGACGGGGACTAGCTTTGTTAAATCCGGCTCGCAATCTTGCAACGCAAAAACCCGCTTATTTCCTTCTCCCCTACGAGCCGGATCGATATAGAACACATCTATTCCATCGATCTCAGCCAACAACTCCGTAGAATCGCCATTCAATACCGTTACGTTATCAGCCTCTAGTACCTTGAAATTATGGATAGCCGCCTCGCAATAAGCGGGAAAGCGTTCGATATAAGTAACCTGCTGTACTTTCCGAGAGAAGAAATAGCTATCGATCCCCAATCCACCAGTCAAATCACATACATGTGCCTGTGGATATACCAACCTCTGTTTGTACAAGGCAGTCTGTTCCGAGGAACATTGCTCCGCCGCTATCTTCGCCGGAAAAACCAGTCGATCGTTTTGATACCATGAAGGTAGTTTATCCTTGATCTGCCGCCGAGATTTTAATTGATCCACCACGAAAGGGATATCGATCCCCGGATAACGAGAGGCGGAAAGCAACAGACGATTCAAATCATCCGACGCATGTTCCTTGATAAATCGTGAAAGTTCCTCTATTTGTTCCATGCTTTGTCAACCTATACGTTCTTTAGGCAAAGTTAGCGTAAAACGGCTACCTTTACCATATTCCGACTTCAATTGTATCTCACCGCCGAAACGCTGCGCTATCACTTGGCAAATCGCCAGTCCGAGTCCGGTGCCTTGCGCAAACTCATCCAATTTGCAAAAACGATCAAAGACTTGCTTCTGTTTCTCCTCAGGGATGCCGATACCAGTGTCTTCTACATAGATATGAAGGCAGTCGCCTTTCGTACAGAAATAGTATCCAACTTCTATATAGCCCGAAGTCGTGAACTTGATGGCATTATTGATAAAATTAGACAATACTTGTTTCAGCCGATAAGGATCTACCGCCACAACCACCGGGATCTCGGGGACACGCATGCGTAGCTCTACCCCCTCGGGCATCATCAATTGGAAAGTACAATAGATTTCATTGATCAAGACATTCAAATCATGGCGATCGAAAACAAAACTCATCTTTCCGGATTCCATACGGGAAAGATCTAAAATATCATTGATCAGTTTCAATAGTAAGTCGGAGTTCGTATTAATCAACTTCACGAACTGCTCACGCTCTTCCGGCTCCAAGACCTCTTCCGAGTTCATTAAATTCGAGAAACCAACAATCGCATTCAGCGGCGTACGGATCTCATGGCTCATATTCGCCAAGAAAGCCGACTTCATCCGATCCGACTCCTCGGCTTTTTCCCTCGCAGAGATCAATACCTCCTCCGTATCCTTAATATTTTGGATATTCAAACATAAGCCATTGATTACATACCCATCATTCGCATCCTCTAAGCTTCCGTAACGAAATTCCCACCATTGGTAACCTTTCCCGTTAAAATCGCAACGATATTGAAGGATATGATGAGAGATCGTACCCGTACAAATGAAATCAATTAAGGATCGCAAACTCTGCCTGTCGTCCGGATGAGTCATCTCGTACAGCTCATCCAAAGGAATTTCCCGGGGAGAAATATTCACATAACTAAAGAACTCATTGTCAAATCGGAAAGTTCCAGACTGTAATTTCCAAGCAAATATATTACCCCCTTCCAACGCTAAAGAAAGATGCTCTTTCTCCTGCTTTAAATTAGCGAGCACCTCTTTCCTTCGTCTTGCTTCCCGCCAATAGAGATAAAACAAATAACCGATCAATGCCAACAATAAGATCACACCCAAGGAAGAGGCGATAAAAACCTCTATCTTATACCGTTCGGAAATAGGCATATTTATGACATGAACATTAGTAGGGACCTCTTCCTTTGAAATACCTAAACGTTGCATCTCTACCCAATCATACAGATACTCTTTGGGACTCTCTACGATCGGAACGGAAGAGACAGGCGTACCGGAAAGAATTTTAGCCGCCAACCTAGCCTGTTCCGCCGCTTGTATGCGGTTCGAGCAAAAATAGCCTCCCAGAACTTCCACGTTTATATTAAAGATTTCCCGCACTGCCGTAAATGAAGGAGTCACGAACATCTTAGACAAGCCTGCGGATGTATAGTCATAACGGATATTGAAAAATACGCAATAAGGATAGGTACCATTAATATTACTCAATAAAAACTCCCCATTGGCTTTACGAAAAGGCATGAAATGGATTATATTTTTCGAAGGACGTATCGCCTTCATTCTCATCTCGGTTCTAAACATCATGGAATCCACCTTAAAGTCCGGATCATTTAATTGGAAAGCCAATTGATTATAATCCAACACATACCGGCTCGTATCGACCGCTTTTATCAACTCCCGGAAAGCCAACTGCCCTAAGGAGGTCTTATCATAATTGATATAAATGCGAGACTTTCCCATTTGCCGATCGATCAAACGAAGGTTCTCCTCATAATCAATCTTATCCCAGCTACCTGTTACATTCGGATATTCTTCCAGCAAATCCCAATTAGGGAAATTGACGCCAGAGAAAACAACCGGAACTTTCTTTACAAAAGGATGGCCGCATTTCATCAACGTATAGGTAGCCTGATCATCATTCACCAATATGATGTCGGGCTTCCAAAGACGGATCGTATCGATAAAGTTATACATCCGTTCCTCTTCCTCCTCAGCCATATAACACTCGCAGTCGAGATAAAACGTACGGATGTCCGCATTCACCCGATTTTTTCCCAGCTCTTTCCGGATATCTGAGTTTAATTCCAGATAGTTCTTATCATCCCACCGAAAAGATTGGATCACAAGCACACGGCTCCGCTTCGCCTCAGGTTTACACCCCAACGCTAATAAAAGCAGAATAAAAACACCCCCGACATTATTTAAGAATCTCATGTCCAAACTTTAAACAGTAAATGTGACAAAAGTACGACTATTTTCATTATTCACATTCATTAGCTGTATCTTTCTTTTCCCTCTTCCGTTCTAAAATGAATAAATATATAGGGATTGTCAAGGAAAAGCCGTATATTTGTCCATTGGTTGAAAACCTTGTAAACTGTATATTAACAAGATTAATTCTATTAGTAAATGGGAAGAGTATTAGTTATTGGTGCAGGGGGCGTAAGTACCGTTGCTGTTAAGAAAATAGCGATGAATGCGGATGTCTTCACGGATATCATGGTAGCTAGCCGTACGAAAAGTAAATGCGACAAGATCGCCGCCGATATCAAGAACGTGAAAGTGCAAACCGCACAGGTAGACGCAGACAACGTGCAAGAGCTTGTTGCCTTGTTTAACGCCTTCAAACCGGATTTGGTGGTAAATCTGGCCTTACCTTATCAAGATTTGCATATCATGGATGCTTGTCTGGAATACGGTGTTAGCTATTTAGATACGGCCAACTACGAACCGCTTGATGAAGCCAAATATCAATACAGCTGGCAATGGGCCTATAAAGATCGTTTCGAGAAAGCCGGTCTTACCGCTATCTTGGGATGTGGTTTCGATCCGGGGGTTACCGGCGTATATACAGCCTATGCGGCAAAGCATCATTTCGACGAGATACACTATCTGGATATCGTAGACTGCAACGCAGGAGATCACCATAAGGCATTCGCTACCAATTTCAATCCGGAAATCAATATCCGTGAGATTACTCAACGTGGCAAATATTTCGAGGATGGGGAATGGAAGGAGACCGATCCGTTAAGCGTACATAAAGCCTTGAATTATCCGAATGTAGGACCGAAAGAATCGTATTTGATGTATCACGAGGAATTGGAAAGTTTGACCAAAAACTTCCCGACCCTCAAACGGGCTCGTTTCTGGATGACTTTCGGACAGGAATACTTGACTCATCTACGTGTCATCCAAAATATCGGTATGGCTCGTATCGACCCGATCCTTTACAACGGGCAGGAAATCGTTCCGATCCAATTCTTAAAAGCCGTACTGCCGAACCCGGGTGATCTGGGAGAGAATTATACTGGCGAGACTTCCATCGGTTGCCGCATCCGTGGTATCAAGGACGGTAAGGAATTAACTTATTACGTATACAACAACTGTAGCCACCATGCCGCTTATCTAGAGACAGGAGCGCAGGGTGTTAGTTATACCACCGGTGTTCCCGCCATGATCGGCGCCAAATTATTTATGCAAGGCATTTGGAAGAAACCGGGTGTATGGAATGTGGAGGAATTCAATCCGGACCCATTCATGAAAGAGCTAAATGAGCAAGGTTTGCCTTGGCATGAATTGTTTAACATTGACTTAGAATTGTAATATGGCAATACAAATAGGCGATAAGGTTCCCGAGTTTTTGGGAACCGATCAAGACGGTAAAGAGGTAAAGATGAGTGACTATAAAGGGAAAAAAGTAGCGCTCTATTTTTATCCGAAAGATAATACGAGCGGTTGCACGGCGGAAGCATGCAGCTTACGTGACGGCTATCAAGCCTTACAAGCGAAAGGCTTCGAGATCATCGGAGTAAGCAAAGATAGCGCCAAATCGCATCAAGGCTTTATACAAAAGCAAAACTTACCTTTCCGTTTAATAGCGGACACAGACACGGCCTTACAAGAACAGTTTGGTGTGTGGGCTGAGAAAAAAATGTACGGACGTTCATACATGGGGACTCTCCGGACCACCTTTATCATTAACGAGGAAGGTATTGTTACCAATATCATCGGGCCGAAAGAGGTGAAGACAAAAGACCATGCAAATCAAATCCTTAATTTATAAGGGACACATATGGCAAAAGAAGAAAATTTGTTCGAAGAAAAAGCGAAAGAAGAAGGTGGTAAACCAGCCGCTAACACGGATAAGCTAAAAGCTTTACGTGCGGCAATGGATAAAATCGAGAAGAACTACGGAAAAGGTTCGATCATGAAACTGGGCGATGAAAGCATCGAGGATATCGAGGTGATACCGACAGGCTCTATCGCTTTAAACGCAGCGCTGGGCGTAGGTGGATATCCGAAAGGACGTATCGTCGAGATCTATGGTCCGGAATCTTCCGGTAAGACAACGATAGCGATCCATGCGATCGCCGAGGCTCAGAAAAAAGGAGGTATCGCCGCATTTATCGATGCGGAGCATGCTTTTGACCGTTTCTATGCCGAGAAGCTAGGCGTTGATGTAGAGAACCTATGGATCTCCCAGCCGGATAACGGTGAGCAGGCCTTGGAAATAGCCGAGCAATTGATCCGTTCATCCGCCGTAGATATCATTGTTATCGACTCCGTAGCCGCATTGACTCCTAAAGCCGAGATTGAGGGCGATATGGGAGACAGCAAGATGGGTCTGCAAGCTCGTCTAATGTCGCAAGCCCTTCGTAAGTTGACGGCCGCGATCAATAAGACGAATACGACCTGTATCTTCATCAACCAATTGCGTGATAAGATCGGTGTAATGTTCGGAAACCCTGAAACGACGACAGGTGGTAACGCATTGAAATTCTATGCTTCTGTCCGTTTGGATATCCGTAGCATCGGAAAGCTGAAAGATGGTGACGAGATCAAGGGAAACCAAGTGCGTGTGAAAGTTATAAAAAACAAGGTGGCTCCTCCATTCCGCAAGGCAGAGTTCGATATCATGTTCGGTCAAGGTATCTCCCGTTCCGGAGAGATCATCGATCTTGGTTCTGAACTGAATATCATCAAGAAGAGCGGTTCATGGTACAGCTACAATGATACCAAATTGGGACAGGGTCGTGATGCGGCAAAACAATGTGTCGAGGACAATCCCGAATTGGCAGACGAATTATCCGAATTAATATTTGAGGCATTAAAAGCCAACAAGTAATTTGCGGGGGCGGGCAAACCCCGCCCCTATACGAAATTGTAATGAGTAATAAAGACAAATATCGTTTACTTTGCAATACTGAAAAAAATATACCGATCTTCTCACATGACTGGTGGTTGGATACGGTTTGCGGAGAAAAAAAATGGGATGTCTTGCTTATAGAACAAAAGGGAAGGATACAGGCAACCCTCCCCTTTTACGTCCCCCATTCCGATATTGTCTCAATGCCTTCTTACACCCAAACAATGGGCCCTTGGTTCGCCGCAAGTTCCTCCGATACGAAATATACGACCGAGTTAGGACGACGTCAAGAACTATGCAAACAATTCACGGAAGAACTAAAACGTTATCCGCACTTCCTGCAAAATTTCAATTATGACATTACGGATTGGCTTCCGTTTTATTGGGCGGGATATAAGCAAACGACACGTTATACCTATTTATTAAAAAACATCCGGGATCGTCAAGCGGTATGGGAGAATATGAGCCCCAATATCCGGCGAAATATTACGAAAGCGCAGAATAAATACCATATATCCGTAAAAAAAGGGATTCCTTTGAATGAGTTCCTAGCGGTACAAACCCAAACATTTGACCGCCAGCATGTACGAATCAAGGAAGACACGAATGTACTGAAAGACTTGATCGCCACTTGCCGGCAAAGAGGACAAGGTGATTTATGGGGAGGTTATGACGAGCAAGGCCATTTACATGCGGCCGCTTTCATCGTATGGCAAGATCGATCGGCTTACTATCTCGCAGGAGGAGGAAATCCGGCCTATAGAGGTTCCGGAGCGCAAAGCTACGTCCTGTGGGAATGTCTTCATTTCGTTTCTCAATTTACAACTTTATTTGATTTCGAAGGGTCCATGCTACCCGGAGTAGAACGTTTCTTCCGCGAGTTCGGAGCTATCCAAACCCCATTTTTCACAATATCTAGGGGGAAATTGAGTTTATTAGACAGAGCACGCATTAAACTAAGCAAATGGGTATGAAAAATCGCACTTTACATTATATAATACGTTTTCTTGTAGGAGATGATGTCCCTAGCGAACTGGTGGAAACGATCGGGTACACGGCTGATCCCAATAAATTCGACCGATATAACGTCGTTATCATTCCATCCGGCTTCTTTGATGGACAAACATACGGGACTCCCGCTTCCTTACCGGAACTCCCCTTGCAAGAGGTTCAAGGTATCCCCTTGTTATTCGGCTCGCCGAAAGAGGAATGGATAAGAGATACATGGGTGGTTCATGCCGATATCATCGCAAGTACTTATTTTCTAATTTCCAGATACGAGGAGATGATACGGCGTGGACTTCGGGATGAGCATGGAAGATTTCCCGGTAAAGAGTCCTTACCCTACCGGGCCGGTTTCCTGCATCGTCCGATCGTGGATGAATATCGCATGCTGCTTCATCGTTGGCTACGCCAATCCCGGTTACGTGTACCCGAGGTAAAAAAGCAAATCCGGAAGATCTACCTCACGCACGACGTAGATTCTCCGACTCTATATCGTTCGTGGAAAGGTTTGATACGGTCTATTAGAGATAGAAGAGGTTTATATAAATCCTTTCAAGGTAAATTCGGTACCCTTGAGAAAGACCCGTTTTATACCTTCCCTTGGTTTTTCCGCCAGAATAGTATCCTTCAGGACTTGATCGGGAAGGAACAATGTCACCCTATCCTATTTATCCGGAACGGGGGGAAAGCCAAGCACGACAAACCTCATTACGATTTGAGGAATAAAGATATTCGTAAATTGATAAAAAGTGCTTTAGAGCATAATGTAACTATTGGTTTGCATAGTAGCTACCAAGCGGGTACGACTCCCAGCCTTATCCGGAAAGAGAAAACCGGTCTGGAAGATCATATCGGTAAAAATGTTCGGTTCAACCGTCATCATTTCTTGGCAATCCGGGAACCGGAAGATATGGACCAAATAGAGGCTGCTGGGGTTACGGACGATTTCACCATGGGGTACGCCGATGTCTCCGGATTCCGGTTAGGGACTTGCTACCCGGTTCGTTGGATCAATCCGATCACCCGCCGGCTATCTCCTCTCCGACTACATCCGCTTATTATAATGGATTGTACCCTAGAGGAGGAGAAATATATGGGACTGGATTTTGATAGGGCTTTAACCTATTGCCGGAATTTAGTGGAACAAGTAAATAATGTAGGAGGTGAATTGGTTTTACTATGGCATAATGACTCCGTACAAGAAGGGTCCGGAAGTTATTTACGTAAATTATACGCCCAGCTATTAAAAGAATTAGCGAAGCAGTGAAAACAATAAAATCCCTGTATTCAAATAAATCAGAAAGAATGATTACTAATTGTAAAAATATTTTAGTCCTCGCCCCTCATACGGATGATGGGGAACTTGGGTTGGGGGGAACTATCTCACGCCTGATAGAAGATGGTAAAAAAGTGACCTATGTGGCTTTCTCCACCGCACAGCAATCGGTTCCCGAGGGTTTTCCGAAAGATATCTTGAAGACAGAGGTCAAGCAAGCGACCCAGACCTTAGGTATAGAACCGGAAAACCTAATCATATACAATTACGAAGTAAGAAAACTGGGATACGCAAGACAAGAGATATTAGAGGAGTTAATACGCCTGAAAAAAATATCCGATTTTGACCTAGTCTTCATCCCTAGCTTGCACGACATCCACCAAGATCATACGACGATCGCCCAAGAGGGTCTACGGGCGTTCAAAAACACGAATATATTAGGTTATGAGTTAATCTGGAACAACCTGACATTCAATACACAATGTTTTGTAAGGCTGGAAGAGCGCCATATCGACGCAAAGGTAGAATCATTGAAAGCCTATAAATCGCAAGGAGCGAGAGATTATCTATCCAAGGACTTTATCTATTCATTAGCGAGAGCACGGGGTGTCCAAGCGGGATGTACCTATGCGGAAGCGTTTGAAGTCGTTCGTCTATTCTTATAACACTGATTGAATCCATGAATAAACTCCTTATCATATGTGATATGTTCCCACCCGCTTTCGCCCCCAGAATGGGATATCTATGCAAATATTTGACACGCATGGGATGGGAAGTTACCGTAGTGACAGAATACATAGAAGACAATACATTCGAATTCCTTACAGGGTATGCGGACGTGTATTGCGTCCGCTACTACAAAGCATCAGGAAAGATCTCAAAGCATATCGAATGGATGTGGGTCATGTTTCTAGACATCTTGTTTGGTTATAAAGACATGAGAATAATCAACGCATGTATTCCCTTAATAAAGACCAACCAGTACAAAGGAATATTGTGTAGCACATACCGCACCTTTCCTTTAACCGCTGCCAAGACGTTAGCGATCCATACCAACCTCCCTTTCGTCGTGGATTTACGAGATATTATCGAGCAATACGCCTCCAACGAATATATATCGCATAAATTCCATACATTTTCATGGTTAGACGCATTCATCACAAAGCGATTTCGCAAACGGTTACTTAGAAAGCGAAATAACGCTTTGGAGGTAGCGGATTGTGTCACGACCGTATCGCCTTGGCATGTGGAGGTACTCAAACAATATAATCCCAACGTAAGACTGATTTATAACGGATTCGATCCTGAGTTGTTCTATCCGCAACAAATCAAGACCTCCCGGTTTATCATTACCTATACCGGACGGTTGTTAAGTTTAGCGATCCGAAATCCGGAGTTATTATTTGCGGCCATCGCCCGTCTTACGGAGGACAAGGTCATTATCCCCGAAACTTTTCGAGTTGTATGGTATACCGATCAAGAGTCCCGCTCCATCATCCGCCAAGAGGCCGAACGACATGGGGTGCAATCTTTCATGGATTACCATGAGTATGTACCGGCATCCGATATTCCCCTCATCTTGAACAAAAGCTCGGTGCTGCTTTCCTTGACGAATAAGTTTGACACGTCTGGTCCAAAAGGCTTCATGACAACTAAGTTCTTTGAATCGCTTGCGGTAGAAAAACCCATCTTATGCGTACAGAGTGACGAGGCTTACCTCGCCGAAGCCATCAAGGAGACCCATTCCGGACTGGCCGCAACCCGGGTAGACGAGGTGTACGATTTCTTGAAACATTACTATGAGGAATGGCAGGAAAAAGGATATACGACCTCGCCCGTCAATCGGGATAAGCTATCGAATTATTCCCGGAAAGAACAAGCTAGCCAATTTGCGCGTATATTTGAGGAGATTTAAGCAGATGGATAAATACCTCAACATAGTATCGTTCAATATACCTTATCCCGCCAATTACGGAGGGGTTATTGATGTGTATTATAAACTGGAAGCCTTGCGTGCTTGCGGCGTGAAACTCATATTACATTGTTTCGAATATGAACGTCCGCATGCACCGGAATTAGAAAGCATTTGCGACAAGGTTTTCTATTATAAACGCCGTACCGGGGTAATCGCTAATTTAACATGGCTCCCTTACAATGTATATAGCCGTAAAGATCATCGCTTGATCGAGAATCTTTTACAAAATGATTACCCGATCTTATTTGAGGGCCTCCACTCCTGCTATTATATGGACGATCCCCGTTTAAGAAACCGTATGAAGATATTCCGGGAGTGCAATATCGAGCACGATTATTATCGCCACTTGGCAAAGTCTGGCAAAGGATTGGTTCGCAATGCCTTTTTCAAGATCGAGGCCATGCGCTTCCAAGCCTATCAGAAAGTAGCACGGTACGCAAATCTGATAATCGCCGTATCCACGACAGACGCAGACTATTTACGAAAACAATTTCCCAATCAAAGGATCGAGTTCGTTCCTTGTTTCCACGAGAATAACCGGATTACGGCCGAACCGGGAAAATCCGATTATATTTTATATCATGGCAAGTTATCCGTTATCGAGAATGAACGAGCCGTGTTATTTCTCACCAAGCATGTTTTCAGCCAATTAAAACATACCTGCATAATAGCGGGCATGAACCCGACCCGTTTGATACGAGAGGCAGCCGCTCCTTACCCACATATAAAAGTAGAAGCAAATCCCAGTAAGGAACGTATGGACGCATTGATCCACAACGCACAAATTCATATGCTAATCACATTTCAAGATACCGGCCTAAAACTAAAGCTTTTGAACAGCTTATTCGCCGGAAGGCATACGATTGTCAATCATCTCATGCTAGCGGGTAGCGGATTAGATCCTTTATGCCATATCGCCGATACGCCGGATGAGATGATACGGGCTTGCGAACAATTAATGGCCCTACCTATAGATAAAGAGGCGATAGATAAACGAAAACAATTATTGTTCCCTGCTTTTTCTAATGAAGATCAAGGGATACGTTTATACAAGATGATATATGATGAAAGAGAATAGAAGTGATTTATTACATACATTAACCGAACGTTTGAAAGCGATCGACTATAATAAATTACCGATCAGCGATTATAATAAGCGATACATCGGCAACTTAAAGCCGGCGTTAAGCTATTTCATGCATATATACGCAGATTGCCTGCAAAGAGGACTTCAAGCGATACAAACCCCTATCTCCGATGTCACGCTAATCGATTATGGAGGAGGAACCGGCTTCCTTAGTATTCTGGCAAAATCTATAGGAATAGGACAAGTTATTTATATTGATCTTAACCCATCTTCCGTGGAGACGATCCAGCTATTGAAACAAATAATAGGAATAGGCCCCGATATCATACTCCATGGAGATTCAGATGTTTTTGCGGACTGGTGCGCAAGGAACAAAGTCTCCCCCCAACTTTTAATCGCTACGGACCTGATAGAGCATGTCTATGATTTATCTTTGTTCTTCAAGGATTTAATCCATATAAACGATTCCATGTATCTACTATTCACGACAGCCTCTACACCATTCAACCCGTATGTCCAACAACGGTTACATAAGATGATGGTCGGATGCGAAAGTGGATCTTTGGAATCCCCCAACTATTATACATTACGAGAGCAATTCATAACGAAACTTTGCCCGGCTTTCTCCCCAAAAGAAGTAGAGACATGGGCCCGGCAGACTAGAGGCTTGACCTATCCCGACATCCAAAAAGCGATCGAGAAAAAGAGTTTACCAAGCCCGGAAGACCCATACAATACTTGCGATCCGGCTACAGGTAATTGGGCCGAACGAATCCTTCCCATACAGACTTATGAGGACTTATTGGCACCCTACCAGTTCAAGCTTAAAGTAGAGAAAGGATTTTATAACGCATACCGAAGCAACCCAGTTCTTTCTTTGATATGCAAAGGTATCAACGCATTGATCCGCAACAGCGGCTCCTTTGGTTTTCTATTGGCACCATTCATCATTCTCTCCTGCGGCAAGGAGCGAGCAGATGCCATCTAGAACATATTCACGGGTCAAGTCCTCAGCTTTCAAGATTTGGTCGTTCCACTGCAATAAATCAATATCTATCGGCACACGCCCACAAGATTTATCTTCCGGCTTACGGCCGATGCAGCATTCTATATCTTTCAAGACATCCTTTATTCGCACCGGACTCTCCTCGCTATACAAAACAGCCACTCGATTCAAAAATGTAGTTGATAATGGACAATCGATCGGTTCCGTATAAACTGGCTGAGAAAACTGTATAAAAACAAAATGAGCACGCAGCATCTCCGCCGCGCGCTCCATATTTTTCTCTTTATCCCAATTAGAGCCTAAGCACAATAGAACCCGGTTTCGTTTATTCTCCATCTCCGGCTAAAAGCGTTTAGTCATTCTTATGATTATTCAAGAATGTATTGATAAAACCGATCAACTTCACGAAAGAAGCGGAAAATTGTCTGGTATCGCTATTACGGATAGAGATAAATTTCTCCTTACCTTCCGTGGTAAATGAAACCTGATACATGATATCCCCTAAATCCCGGTTCGTCTCCTCCTCAAAGCCATAAGAGTCTTTCATCTTAAAGAAATTACATTTTTGCAGAATCGGTTTTAAAGAAGCAAACTCCTCGTCAGTCAATGTCCCCTCCATAATTTTAGGATCTCGTTTCTTGGCGAAATTATCCATATAATAATTATACTCCTCGATACGGAATGTCTTGTCACTATCAAACAGAACCATTAGTTTGTAGTTATCTACACTTTCCATACTATAACTAAAAGAGAAATCCTTCAATTCTTTTTTACAGCCTGTAAAACAAGCAGACAGAAGAACCAATAAGGTGGCGAACAAAATAATTCGTAGTTTCATTTGTCTAAAGTTGAAATTTGTGGCACAAACATACATAAAATACTCGAAAAACAACCCATGGAAATAAAAAAATACCTATTAGTTGGTATTGGTGGTACGAAGTTTTCAAGCTACCTTCGCGTAACATTTAATAGGACATGAGATTATCAGAACTTCGCACAGGCGATAAAGGTGTTATAGTAAAGGTAATGGGTCGCGGAGCTTTCCGCAAACGCATTATCGAGATGGGATTTATCAGAGGGAAAGAAGTGATCGTTATACAAAACGCTCCGCTCAAAGACCCTATTCACTATCGTGTAATGGGATATGATGTCTCATTGCGACGCTCGGACGCCGCATTGATCGAAGTCGTTAGCGCGGCGGATTTCGAGAAGGAACAAGCTACCTCGGTACAAGATACGAACAGGAGTGCAGACTCTTTTATCCTGCCTTCCGACAATGAATTGCAAGCCATCGCATTACATAAAGGAAAAACAATTAACGTAGCCTTGGTTGGTAATCCGAACTGCGGAAAGACCTCTCTTTTCAATTTCGCATCCGGAGCACATGAGCATGTGGGTAACTATAGCGGCGTGACCGTAGATGCCAAGGAAGGAACCTTCCAACAGAATGGCTATACATTCCGCATCGTAGATTTACCGGGTACTTACTCCCTATCCGCTTACACGCCGGAAGAATTATACGTGCGTAAGCATTTGAATGAAGAGCAACCAGACGTGGTGATCAATGTTATCGACGCATCCAATCTGGAGCGAAACCTATATTTGACCGCCCAACTGATCGATATGGACGTTCGCATGGTAATCGCCTTAAACATGTATGATGAGCTGGAACGCCATGGTAATAAATTCGATCATGAGTCCTTAGCGAAAATGATCGGGGCACCGATTATCCCGACCGTAAGTAAAACAGGCTTTGGCATAGAGGATTTGTTTAACCGTGTAATCAAGGTATACGAAGAAGAAGATCCTGTCATCCGTCATATCCATATTAATTACGGAGAGTCTTTAGAGAAAGGGATCAGCAACGTTAGGAAGACCTTGAAAAATAGCGTGGATATACCCAAAAGCTTGTCAAAGCGGTATCTATCTATCAAGCTATTAGAGGGAGACCGGGAGATAGAGACATTTATAAAAACGCTGCCCGGTGCCGAAACGATCTTCCAAGAAAGAGACCGTAATACAGCCCTAATAGAAAAGTTATTGCAAGAGGATTGTGAGACCGCATTCACGAACGCACGCTATGGCTTTATTTCCGGAGCGTTGCGTGAGACTTACGAGCAAAATACGATCAAAGAGGCAACGAGTACGCAGATCATCGATCTATTCGTCACGCATAAAGTCTTAGGCTTCCCTATCTTTATCCTATTCATGTGGATCATGTTCGAGGCCACTTTCCGTTTGGGAGGCTATCCGATGGAATGGATAGAGGCATTGGTCGAGGTGATCGGTAATTTCGTGCGCAGCCATATGTCGGAAGGACCTTTGAAGGATCTTCTCGTGGATGGTATCATCGGTGGCGTGGGAGGTGTTATCGTGTTCCTGCCGAATATCTTGATTCTGTATATGTTCATATCGTTCATGGAAGACTCCGGATATATGGCACGTGCGGCTTTTATCATGGATAAGATCATGCATAAGATGGGACTGCATGGAAAGTCGTTCATCCCTTTAGTGATGGGATTCGGTTGTAATGTTCCTGCTATCATGGCCTCCCGTACGATAGAGAGCCGTAATAGCCGGATGATAACGATGTTGGTAAATCCGTTGATGAGCTGTAGCGCCCGCCTGCCGGTTTATGTATTGCTGACCGGGGCGTTTTTCCCGAAGAACGCCAGCTTTGTGTTATTAGCTTTATATGTATCCGGAATCTTGCTGGCAGTTATCATGGCCCGTCTTTTCAAACGCTTCCTGTTTAACGAGGAGGATGTTCCTTTCGTAATGGAACTCCCCCCCTATCGGATGCCTACCGGCAAATCCATCATGATCCATATGTGGGAGAAAGCGAAACAATACTTGCACAAGATGGGAGGTATCATCTTGGTCGCTTCTATCATCATCTGGTTCCTTGGGTATTTCCCCAGACATTCGGAGAGCGGAGATCAGTTTGATCGCCAGATAGCGGAGATCGAAAATACGGAGTTGGATTCTCAAGAAAAAACAGATACGATAGAGGAGTTAGAACGCTTGAAGGCAATCGACCACCAACAAAATTCGTATATCGGGCGTATCGGCCAGACGATTCAACCGGTCTTGGCTCCCTTAGGATTCGACTGGAAAATGAGTGTAAGCTTACTTACCGGTATGGCGGCGAAAGAAGTTGTTGTCAGCACGTTAAGCGTATTATACACGGGGAATGCCGATGATGACAGCCAAGCCCTGTCGGAGCGTTTGAAGCAAGACCGTAACGCAGAAGGTAATTTGGTATTCACACCGCTCATAGCGATTAGCTTAATGCTTTTCGTCTTGATTTATTTTCCGTGCATAGCAACTATATCGGCTATTGTCAACGAGTCTGGCTCATGGAAATGGGGTATATTCGTTATCATTTATACTTGTGTCCTAGCATGGATCGTTTCTTTCATTGTTTATCAAACGGGGAATTTCTTTGTGGGTTTATTCAGCTAAGAACTTTCCTATGTTTTATTTAGTTATATATAGGAGGTAAATTTATAGGTATGTGGCAAGATATAGCAGTTTGCGTTATTGGTATCTCGGTTATCGGATATATCGCATATAAGGTTTATCGAATGCTTACGAAACCGAAATCCAGTGATCCTTGCTGTGGGTGTAGTGGGTGTTCGTTGAAAAAAGAAATGAACAAAATAAATAAAAGAAATATCATGTATTGAAGATGATATTCAGTACATGACTTTCTTTATTATCCATCTGGCTTATCGACCAATACAATGATAAATAAAACCAGCTTCCTCTATCTCAACCTTATCATAAATATTACGTCCATCCAAAATTAAAGGTGTTACCATTAATTTCTTGATCACAGACCAAGAAGGCATCCGGAATTCTTTCCATTCCGTAACAATCAACAAGGCATCTGCATCCATCACGGTCTCATAGATATCCTTTCCATAAGAAATAGTTCCTTTAGGTAAACGTCTCCGAGCTTCAGGTATAGCAACTGGATCATAAGCCGTAATCTTGCACCCTGCCTCTTTTAGTTTATCGATCAATATCAAAGAAGGGGCTTCACGCATATCATCTGTTTCTGGCTTAAATGCCAATCCCCATATTGCAATACGCTTTCCATTGATATCACCACCAAAATGCGTCATCAATTTCCGGTATAAAATGGATTTTTGCTCCTCATTTACAGCCTCAACAGCCTCTAATATACGCATTTTATAACCACTATCAAGGGCTGTCTTGACAAGCGCCTTTACATCTTTTGGGAAACAAGAACCTCCATAACCGCAACCTGCATATAAGAAACGACTACCTATACGAGCATCAGTCCCGATACCTTTCCGGACCATATTCACATCTGCCCCGACAATCTCACATAAATTCGCTATATCATTCATAAAACTGATCCGGGTAGCAAGCATTGCGTTAGCCGCATACTTCGTCATCTCCGCTGAAGGTACATCCATAAAAATTACCCGGAAATTATTCAATAAAAACGGACGATACAATTTAGACATCAATTTCTCGGCACGTTCAGATTCCACACCGACCACTACACGATCCGGACTCATAAAATCCTTGATCGCCGCCCCTTCTTTTAAGAACTCTGGATTGGATGCGATATCAAACTCTATATTTACATTTCTCAACGCTTGTTCTTTCTTGATCGCTTGTTTTACTTTCTGGGCTGTGCCTACAGGAACCGTACTTTTAGTGACAACTAATATATATTTATTCATATAACGCCCAACAGTCCGAGCAACCTCCAAGACATATTTCAAGTCTGCGCTGCCATCCTCATCCGGAGGGGTTCCAACGGCTGAAAACAGAACTTCCACTTCATCCAGACACTCTTTAAGCTCTGTCGTAAAGTGCAGACGTCCCGCTTGCATATTACGAGTTACCAATTCGTCCAAACCGGGCTCATAGATAGGGACTATCCCGTTCTTTAGGTTATCAATCTTATTCTTATCGACATCCACACAAAACACCTCCGTACCCATTTCCGCAAAACAAGTACCTGTAACCAAGCCTACATAGCCTGTTCCAACTATTGCTATTTTCATATTATATCAATACTAATGTTCCAAATGCTTTTAATAGAAGCACAAAAGTAAGACTATTCCAAGAATTACACATACCTTTGAAGGCTTTTCCTAAAATACAACATAAGTTTTTTTCATATCACGCACTTAGAATGCCAGACATCAAATATTTTATGTTGTAGAATCCATCTATTTCAAATCGGTAGCGTCTCGTCCCAAGGTCGAGTTAAACAAAAATTTAAGACCATAACTTTCAATCATATTCCAGATAAAGTCCAATTTCCAAAATCATCTATTTGAAAGCATTGACCTGTTACTCACAATATATATCTGAATACAAACATCTTAAACGACCAAGTTTCCATTAATTATGCGAATTAGCGAAAAAATAATAAGAAACATAGGTTATCGCTGAGCACCATAAATATTTAGTAGAGAAAGGACATCATGAGAAGAACCAAAAATATTTTTCAAGATTATACATTATTAACCCAATATATCAAATTTATAATATAAATAAAACTATATTTATAGCACTAATATAAACCTAAAATTAACGATTATGTCTACCCAATCCATTTTAACAGCAGTGAACAATAGTTGGCCGGAATTTAATCCAAGCTCGTTCAGTCCCAATCAAACGTATGTAGTTACGACAACAAAAACATTAACTAGTAATGTCATATTGTCCGAGAATATTACGCTTATCTTTGCTGGAGGTAAAATAGCAAGCAATGCCTCCAATACCACAAGAATATTAAAAGGTAACAATACCCATATAATCGCACCTATCAGTCTAATTTTTGAAAAGGAAATACAATTGGATGGTTCTTGGATTATGGATAGAGCTTACCCACAATGGTTTGGGGCAAAGAACAATGATGAAAATACAGATTCTTCAGATGCCATCAATAAAGCGATACAATTTAAAAGGGTTGGAGAAGTCTTCTTACCCAGAGGTCAATATTACATAAATAAAACCATCAACGTTAAAGTAGGGATAATCCTACGAGGAGAAAAAGCATATACATATAAAGATACCAATAATACAAGTCAAAATGATTACTTAAACCAAGGTACTATTATATCTCCAAGACCTAATAGTGGATTGAGTTTTTCTGGTAATTTCTTAGTAAAAGTAAATGTAAGTGGAGATAACCCTGAAAATGGGACATGGGAATATGCTTATACTGAATATCATACAGAGATAAGTAATATTTACTTCTGTAATCTTAATTCTAGCATTAAGAATTTACGCGGTATCTTATTTGCAGGTTGTATAAATATACAATATTGTAGATGGAAAGGGTTTGTCCAGGCCGTAGCATCCACACATCAAAATTATTCCGATGGAAAATCTATTATTCATTGTCATTTTAGTACAGAATATGTCACACATACTCAAGATCTATATGCTTTTGATTTGCAAGGCATGGGGGATGCTCTTTTATTTAAATATAATATGATACAACCAAATGGAAAATGGATTGACACAAATAATATTCAACATTTTTTAGGAGGATTGGCTTTGAATCAAAGTTTGGGAGCGGAGATATGTGACAATATAATAAATGCCAATATTCTTATCAAAAATTCTAAAGGAGTAATTTTTCAAGCAAATCATTGTGAAGGAAAAGAAACTCAATTACGAATAATGTGCAGTTCGGCCATAATATCAAGTTGCTATTTTGAAAAAGGCTCTGTACCTAGTATTAGCATACAAGATCCAACTGCTAACAATTATGATATTTCTAACATATCTTTAGAAAACATAGTTTTTGCTTATTATGAAAATGAATACGAAGATGAAAATAAAACACAACCGAGAAACATAGAAAGATATGATTTACAGACAGATGGAAAAGTAAATCTCAGTATAAAAAATTCTTTTAGGCATTGGGTAGAAAGAGATTGGATAAATAGATCCGCTCCATATGGAATGGAAATATGTAATAATGATGTGTCATCATCCCCTATTGACAAATTTAATAATCACAGTTATTTACTTTCAAACAGAGGAGCCTTAACGACTGGCTTTAGCGTAATCCAAGATCATGCTGTATCCACCAAGAACTTAACAATGAGTGGTGCAACCAATAGCCATGTTGATTGGCACAAAGATCCTGGTACCTATTCTTATTCCGCAAATATAGTTTGGGACAAAACCAGAAAGTTAACAACCCCTATATCTTCCACATTTACTGTTGAGAATATATCTAATTTTGGAGTTCTAATCACTCTTTTCGGAGGTGATACTTTTGGATACCACACATTTATACGTATTTTTAGGACAAAAGGAACTAGTAGTAGCTTCGAATACTGCGATGTTGCTTTATGTGGCTGTAAGCACCTGTATGACAATGGAAATTCAATATGTGGATTTGAGTGGAAAACTGGAAGTCAAGAAAAGCAAGTTGGGGTTATCCCGAATGGAGCAATACAGTTCTCAGGAGACAATATTATTTGCAGAAGCACTTCGTATCCAGTTGTAGGTACATGGACTGATGGTGACATTATCTATAATACGGGAACTACCACTCCGACTCTATGGATACGTGTCAATGGAAATTGGATCGCAAAATAAAACCAGATTGGAAGGTTCCGGTTTCACAAGAAATCTTTTACAAACAGAAGTATAAACTGTATGGGTAAAGGATATGCAGTATTTACAAAATTGTTATGTGTTAGACTTAATCTATAAGAGTACATCATTAAAAGCAGTCAAAGGAATATACGACAAATGTATTATTTATTGACTGCTTTACATTTTAAGCATAAAATTATGCCCTTTTCAATAGACATTATATATGGGCAGTAGAAAATCGGTGGAGATAGGCGTATCAGTTAGCCATGCGAAAAAGGTATCTTAGTTTCATTGGGAAAGTATCCTAAGTTCATTGGCGAAGTATCTTAGGTGTATGGGGCGATGAAGATACGATACTTTTTTCATGAGTATCTTGTTTGAGTATCGGTGTCGTCATACGCGACTACCGGCGTGGGCTGTAAGGACTACTCGTGCAGATTCTAAGCTCTAGTGCTTATCGCTTGTGCCGATACGGATGAAATTCACGTCGATCAAAAGGCTAGGGATAGCTAACTGATACGCCTATCCCCACAGATTTTCTACTGCCCCATTATACAGATTAAATTGCTATATGGCTCATTTTGGGACTGATTCTAAAGTTGTGCAAACTCCAAGCTTAGAGCTCTCCAAGTAAATAACCTATCACTTCCCAACTCGTAGGCTTGCGGTTACCCCTAGCCGTAAGCTTATGGCTTGACAAGCCGTAAGTTATTCACTTAACAAGTCTTGAATAAGGCTGGATTTTAGGGAATAAATAGTAATTTGACTGTTAGCCAGCTTCACCGGAAAAGTAAGTTTAGTTACTTGAACATTTCAATAAACTTATTTTGCCAACTATGTCTTTTTCTGAATTCCTAGACAACGATTTGTCCTGCAGCCATACCACGCCACACATCATTCAAGTCTTTAGCCTATAGATATTCTTTTTTGTATACTTAACGGCATTATCATGGGAAAGAGCAAACATGACAACATTATTTATGTTTCATGTTTATACACTACATATCAAAGGATAAGAGTCGTAAAATCAGAGGTAAGTAAACAAAAGTACAGCTAAAGCAAGGAGGTTTCAAGAATTATATATAACTTTGACGGCGTAAACAACATAAAAGATAACATAATCTAAATGTGTTCAATATAAATTATGATGCAAGACTTCATAAACAAACATTTTTTCAATCTATACATATTTACACTTATTTTTGGTCATATTTTCTACGGTACAATTGGTTTTGATTATACAGATGAGATATGTGCCTTATTTCTTGTTTTCTTATATGGGTACAATTTATTCAAGAACCCTTCTTGGGATATCAATAAGGTATTTTTAGGCGTTATCTGTATATTCATATTTTATCTTTGTTATTCATTATGGATCAAAAGTAATGTCAATGCGGCAATCATATCAGATTTCATTATACAATTCAAGCCTTATCTGGCCTTCTTCTGCGTATATTCCATATTACCCATTTTCTCCGAAAATCGCAAGAAAATATTACGTTGGATCGCTGTTTCCTGCTGGTGTTTCCAATTAATACTGGCAATCACTGAAATATTCGTACCACATACGCTATCTGGTACAATGGGACACTCAACCTATTTCGCTGCAGGTGTAATAGCAACATCGTTATGTTTCCTGTTTACAGGTAATTTTTCCATGAAGGAGAAATTTATATTCCTAGGAATGCTATCCATAGGGCTTCTATCGGGAAGATCTAAATTCTACGGTTTTTATGCATTATCCGTATTCATGGCCTTATATTTCTCAAATATCAAGAATTTCAAGTTAAACTTGAAGAATTCATTGATCATCATCATTATGCTAGTAGCGATCATTGCAGTCGCTTGGCAAAAAATTTATTTTTATTTCTTTCAAACTCTTACTAGTGATGTCGATAAAGATATGATCGCACGCTATGTATTATACGCTACATCTCCACAGATCCTCATGGATTATTTCCCCTTTGGAAGTGGTTTTGCTAGTTTTGCGACATACTCCTCTGGAGAGTTCTATTCCAAAATATATGTTCAATACGGAATCGAGAATGTGTGGGGCATGAGCCGAGATTTTTATAGTTTTATAGCAGATACATATTATCCTTCATTGGCACAGTTTGGAATAATCGGTATCATTTTATACATTTCATTTTGGATCTACATCTTAAAAAAAGCAATCTCGTTCAATAAAGGATACAAGCAAACTAAATTATTAACAATCGTTTTACTTATCGTGGCATATTTTGCCATCGAAGGAACTACAGACTCAACATTCACTACGCATCGGGGTATCTATATGCTCATGACTTTAGGGCTAGTCCTTGCGGAAATGAAAATAATCAATCAACATAATATTCTCACAAATCATGAAGATACTGCAAATCAATAAATATTTCTATCGCAAAGGTGGTGCGGATACGGTTTTCTTCAATACAATTAAGCTATTGGAGGATCATGGGCATACAGTCATTCCTTTCAGTCTTCAACACGATAAAAATGAGTTATCTCAGTATGATCACTATTTTGTGAATTATCCCGAATTGTCAGCCTCTAGCCTAATCAATCGTCTTATACATATCCCTTCTTTCTTCTATAACAGAGAAGCGGCTCGTAAATTAGAGGAGCTTATCCGGATAGAAAAGCCTGATGTCGCACATATTCACCTAATGTTCAACAGTCTGTCCATATCTATATTGCCCGTTTTAAGGAAATATAATATACCAACAGTCATGAGTGTACATGATTATCGGCTAGTTTGTCCTGCATATACATTTACAGATGGAAACGGAAACTATTGCGAACGTTGCAAGGACAAACATTACTATCATTGTATCACAAACCGTTGTTCCAAGAAAAATCTCATAAATAGCACAATGCTTTGTATGGATAGCTATTTAAGATCATTTTTCTTTCCTCCTATACAGCATCTAAGCAAGTTCATTTTTGTAAGTAAATTTTCGATGAACAAACATATACAAATAGATTCTAGATTTCAAAAGAAAGCAACTTGTTTATACAACTTTACCCCTTCCATAGAAAACAAGCCAAAGAAAAAAGGAAACTATCTTTTTTTCTTTGGAAGGATATCGGAAGAAAAAGGTATACCAACCTTATTAAAAGCAATATGTAAATTACCAGATGTTAAGCTAAAGTTAGCAGGAACAGGTCCGTTACTAGATAGCCTCAAGGCACAATGTCCACCCAATGCGGAATTTTTGGGATTCAAGCAAGGTAAAGAATTGCAATCACTTATACATGGTGCTTCTTTCGTCATCGTTCCTTCTGAATGGTACGAGAACAATCCCATGACAATAATTGAATCGTATACAATAGGTACACCCGTCATCGGAAGTGATATCGCAGGCATCCCGGAACTGATTGATGAAGGAGATACCGGATTTACGTTCAAACCAAAATCTCCAGAAGACCTACGCTCTGTGATTAGCAAAGCTTTAAATATCAATGAAGAGCGATACGAAGAGATGGTTAAGAATTGTAGAGCATTCGCTGAAACCAATTTCTCAGAGACTGAACATTACAAAAAACTAATATACATTTATCAATCAGTTATAGAAAAGCAAAATAATTAGTATGAAAAGATTGTATGTATTTGGGACGAGAGGATTCCCTAACGTACAGGGAGGAGTAGAGAAGCATTGCGAACAATTATATCCCGAATTGTCAGATAAATATCATATTACCATATTTAGGAGAAAAGCTTTTCTTCCAGTAGAAAGAGATGGTGAATTGAAATTACCATTTCAATTCATTAATCTGCCTTCCACACGCATCAAAGGATTTGAATCTTTTTATCATTCCTTCTTATGCACATTGTATTGTATAATCAAAAGACCTGATTTAGTACATATTCATAATATTGGACCAGGCATGTTTATTCCCTTATTAAAATTAACTCGCATAAAGACGATATTAACCTATCACAGTCCTAATTATGAACATCAAAAATGGAATTTTTTAGCTAAGAAAATTCTAAAGGCAAGCGAATGGCTCGCTACGAATTGGGCTGATGCCATCATATTTGTCAACAAAAAACAAGTAAATCGTTTTAAAACTGCCATAAGAAATAAATCAACATATATTCCTAATGGTGTGCACATTCAATCAAGAACTACCGCCACGGATCGAATCGAGAAGCTAGGGATACAACCGAACCATTATGTATTGGCTGTTGGACGGATCACCCAAGAGAAAGGATTAGATTATTTAATCGACGCCTTCCTACAATCTAAACATAAAAATATAAAATTAGTCTTGGCAGGAGGCATCGACCATGCATCAAGTTACGCAAAAAAAATTATTGATAAGGCTAAAAACACAGATATTATTATGGCAGGCTATGCAGATGGAGAATATCTCAGACAGTTATACTCTAATGCGTCCTTATTTGTCCTTTCATCTTATAATGAAGGTTTTCCTTTAGTCCTTCTTGAAGCCATGAGTTATCACTTGCCTTTGCTGGCCAGTGACATACCGGCGAACAAACAATTAAATCTAGATAATGACTCTTATTTCGAAACAGGAAACATCTCAGAACTAGCTAATAAGCTTACTTATAAACTATCCGGGACGAATTCGGTTTCCTATGACCTTAGTGAATATACATGGACTAGAATTGCCTATTTGACCAATACGGTTTATAGAAAAGTGTTAGATTAATATTTTACTATAGACCGTATTCCTCATATAATTCAGCCAACTTTCTTTCATTTGAAATCCAAACTCTCTCGTTAAAAGCATAAGCACGTGCCTTTGAAGCATATATTTCACGACTCTCCATATACGATAAAATACGTTTATGAAGTGCCATAAGTTCATTATCCGAAGGTTGCACCCCATCAAGTAAAAATCCGCATCCCGATTCTTGGATCAAGACAGGAGCATCTCCAGAATATTTAGTAGCCACTACCATCGCCCCTGATGCTAAATATTCTGCCGTTTTTGTAGGAGAAGCGTTTATATTCACCAAACTTTTCTGACGCAAAACAAAGCCAGCATCAACAATAGATAAAAACAAAGGCACCTTCTTATAAGGTAACCCTTTGCAAAGATAATTACCCGTCAGTAAATTCAGTCGATTCATGAATGGGCTTAAATCCCCATTAGTATATATGCATAAAAAATAACGAGGATCAAGTTGTCTCAAACGCATGAAAAGATCCAAAGTCTCCTCTATACATTGCCATCTATGAGTTCCCCCTAAATAGCACAACACTATGCGTCCTTCCAAACCTAGCTCTTTTCTTAGCTTTTGGCTCGCACATACATTTACTTCTTGAAAGATATGTTCGTTGAAACTACAAGGTAATACTGCGGTTTTTCCCTCATAAGGATAATATTCTCTTAAATTCATAAGAAGATTGTTTGAAACTGCAATAACTTTTTGCGATCGCTTAAGTATATATCGAATATCCCTTATTGTTTTCCTAATATATTCCCTCGAATGTCCATTCATCTCTAATTCAGGTACAGGATCCGCATGAAAATCAGTAAAAACAGGAATAGTCCTATCGACGAAACGAACACAAGAAGCCGACAATGAAGTCTCAATTTGTATAAGTTCAATCCCATACCTCTTCACAATCCACCAAGTATATAATGCACGATATAGCGCCGCAATACCAGTTAACCCCAAACGATCAGGCAAGGTATATATAAAAAAACATTTTACATCCATCGGAGCATTAGCTCGCTCCTTTCGTAAGGCTGAAAAACCTCTTTTATAAAATGCTAAAAAAAAGACTTTCAATCCAATCTTCTGCAAAGATTGAGCCATATTCAGCACCCTAACCTTGTCGCCAACTTCTTCTCCCAAAGGATAGCCATTATGTATCAAAAGTATTTTTCGTTTCATCTTTTAGACCTTTAAAATAATATCAACTATTCTCACACTCGTCTTCCCGTCACCATAGGGATTGAGGGCCTTTGCCATCTGTCCATAAACACGCTCATTTTCCAATAGCTCAGTAACGTTATTTACGATACAGTCAAAGTCTGTCCCCACTAACTTAACAGTACCAGCTTCTACCGCCTCTGGGCGCTCTGTCGTATCTCTCATCACCAAAACAGGTTTTCCCAAACCAGGAGCTTCCTCTTGAATTCCACCGCTATCAGTAAGAACCAAATAAGAATGATCCATCAAATAGACAAAAGGTAGATAATCCAAGGGCTCTATCAAATAAACATTGGGATATAACAACGAATGATCCGCCCCAAAGATTTCCATAATAGGTTTACGTACATTGGGATTCAGATGCATTGGATAGACAAAATCCACAAATGGATATTTCTCCGCTAAATGGCGGATAGCCATACAAATATTAGTAAAGCCCACCCCAAAATTTTCCCGACGATGCCCCGTAATCAAAACCAACGGTCTTCTTCTCTCATTCCAAGCAGAAAGCAATGAGTCATCAAGGCCAGCCCTTCGCAAAGCAGAATTAACCCCATTCATTATCATACAATCCTCTTTCACTTGCTTTAAGACTATATGTAAGGCATCTATTACAGTATTACCTACAACATGAATCTTATCATCCGGGATTCCTTCAGCCAATAAGTTCTGTCGGCTTAAAGCGGTTGGTGCAAAATGCGCAGAAGCGATACGTCCGGTAATCTGACGATTCATTTCCTCCGGCCAAGGGCTATAGATATTATGAGTACGCAAACCAGCTTCCACATGACCAACAGGAATTTGCCGATAGAAAGCAGCTAATGCTGCGGCTGTAGAACTTGTCGTATCCCCATGGACCAAGACTAAATCAGGACAGATCTCCGCTAACACATCACGTAAACCTAATAAGACCAAGGAAGTGACGTCATATAAGTCTTGGCCTTGCTTCATTATGTTAAGGTCATAATCAGGAGTGATTTTAAATAAGTCAAGCACTTGATCCAGCATTTCACGATGTTGTCCCGTAACACAAACAATCACGTCTAATAGATCATGATGTTTCTGGCACTCTTTTACCAATGGTGCCATTTTTATAGCTTCAGGTCGTGTACCAAACACGAACATAACTTTTTTCTTCATAACCTTAATCCTCAAATTGAATAAAATTAATATGCGTAGTTATCTCTTCTTCAGAAGGTATTCTCATATAATCACCATATTGGGCACGCAACATTTCCTCATAATTATTGGGAACATAAAATTGTTTTCCTTCAAACTCTAGTTTTTTCAAAGGAAATAACCATTCCTTTTTAAATTGAGTATGAAAATAAGAACCTAAAGGATAACTAAGGTACTTAGGTGAAAGCAATGATGACGTAAAACTAAAACAAGGATATAGAACATTTCTTGTAATGCTTCCCCAACCTCTTAACGCCCAATTTCTCAGTGTAGTCCGTTTACCTTTCACTAAGTTAACCAAGCGGGTTTGTGTCTTATCGGATATAATATGAAAAAAAGGCAGCGCAGGTTCCAAATAGAATAGATCAATATAGATACCTCTATATTTATATAAATGATCATTATCGTTATTCTCTTGAATTAACGTACCATTCAATCTTAATTTTTCATAAGGAGCTATATAATTACTATCCGTATCATTCGCTTGTAAAGAATAAGTAGCATCTTGCTCTTTCAACAATATTGAATGTAATCTATCCAAATCTTTTTTCAGAAAAACAATATCCAAATCATCATCCCATGGGATAAAACCCTTGTGCCGGACTGCTCCTAACAAAGTACCACCAGACAAACAGTATTTTATGTCATTATCCTGGCAGATCTTATCAATATACACTAACATATCAAACATCTTCATTTGATGCTTCCTCAAAGCAGTTCCTGCCGCATTAATTGTATGAATGTTCATAACATCTTCATTTTGCTTTTTTAACCAACATATAAAATTGCTCTTTGAAACGGACAATTCCGATCAAAACAAGAAACAAGACCATTAAGATATTACCAATAGTACCCCCCGAATAGTAAACAAACAAAGATATTGTTAACATCACACTTAGAAATAAAAGAGTGTTTCTATCAAAATGGACACAAACTACAGAGCGAATCAGATATATACGCATAATCACATTTACTAAATAGCTGATCACGATCGCTAAAGTAGCCCCCAATAAACCCCAACGTAAAACAAAAAAAGGTACTATCACTACGTTCAGTATACAAGCAGAAAATGTAGAATAAACTATGATCTTTGTTGCTTTCAGAGCGGCATAAATCTGTCCCATAAAACCGCTTATAACATTGATAATCGCAGCAAGAATACACATAGGAATAATATATTTAGCGGATTCATAAGAGTTTGCTACCATATAAGGAAATATCAGATTAGACACATGGATCAGGATAAGAGCACCCAAACCAACAAAATCAACGAGTAAGTTCATTGCCTTACTATAAAATATACCAAGGGATTCCCTATCCTCATTACCTTTTCTAAAAATAAGTTCTTGCCAAGCCAAATTAAAGCAAGTTGACAATAGATTAATAATAAGGCCAAATTTTACCGCTACCATATAAATGCCATTCTCCTTCAAACTAAGCATAGCCGAAATAATGACATTTGAATATCCCGTTAAAAACCAATAAGCCAAAGAATTCAAAGACAAAGGCAAAGAGAATAGAAAAAGAGATTTTAACAGAGTCTTATCATAATATTTAAATGACACATAATTAAATATATGTAAATTATATTCCAAAATCCCGACTTGCAGAAATAAACCACAGATAGCAGCTATATAGAGAACCTCAATATCTCCTTTTGTATAAATCAAGCCAACAACACTCACTAAGCTTGTCACAAGCGTACCCAAAACTCCTGAAATAGCAAAAACTTGATTTAGCTTCATTGTCCTAGCTAAATAACCAAATAAATTATTTAAAACTAGACCAACACCATATACATAAATATAACCAAGAAAACGTATCTCCCCAAAAATTCCAGCTATAATCGCAATTAACGTATATAGCACGAATGAAACGCAGAAAATAATAATGCCATTTGATACTGGTCTATTAGAATCATCTAATCCTTGTTGATCAAAAACAAAGCGCATAATACCAACATAGATATCGACGAAAAGAAAAGTTACCAATAAATTTAAATACGTATTTGCCACATCATAATAACCTAACTCTTCAGGAGGCAAATAATCAGTATAGACAGGCAATAAGATGAACATTATTATTTTAGATAAAATATTACCTAAAAAATAAAGCCCAAACGATTTCACAAATGTATTCCTAACACCCATCACTTTCGTTTTATAGACATCCAATATTCCGGACGATTAGAAATTAAACCTTCAATCCAATCATACTGGTTCTCAGACATTGATGATATATCATCCACAGTATACACTTCTATTGTTTTATTTATCGCCTTTATCTTATCGACAATGTCTTTATTCATCATTTGATAATCCAATATCATCCCATCCATTAGATTATAAGAGAGACGAGGAAGAGCTGACGGATCATCTACATTATATAACAAGTACTTTAATCGAACTTTCTCGTTTTTTTCTGATATACGAACTAATGTATGATAATCAAAACTAATTATTGATACAGCATTATAACAGTCATATTTTTCTAACAACTTTAATAACTGAAGTTCAATAGATTTAGAACCTTCCTTAATTTCAATATATAACTCAACCTTCATATCCACTAATTGTAAAACATCATCTAAAGTTGGAATAACTTGATCTGTCAAAGTTCCTTCAAATTCTAATGAAAATGCAAGTATTTCTTCATAAGTCATGTCTTTTATCTTTCCGGAACCATTCGTCACCCGATCAATATTGTCATCATGACAAACAACAATCGTAGAGTCTTTACATAACCGGATATCAATTTCAATAGCATCAACACCTAAATTTATAGCATTAGCAATCGCCGCTAAACTATTCTCAGGATATTGAGTAGTGCCACCTCGATGGGCTATGATCCTTAAATCTCTTATCTTCTCAAGATCAATCTTATCACACCCACACAATACTATTAAAAATGAAAATAACCAAAAACACCTACACATATATTCACTTCATCTTAAACTACCTTTTGTTAAATTCCGACTTTAAAGCAATGAATTGTTCCTTAATAAATAAAACTCCTACGGGTAATATTAGTGTAAAAGCTAATATCCCCAAAACTGCAAATAATTTGCGGGGAGCTACTGGGCGTTGCTTTACAAAAGCTGCATCAATAATACGAGCTCGGTCACGTTGATTATTTATAGACAAAGCTATCTCCTCACGTTTCTGTAATAAAATCAAATATACCGCCTGATAAATTTCTTGCTGACGCTTAAAATCCACATATTCCTTTTCCACAGAAGGCACGGATTCCATTTTATCTAAAATAGCTTTCTCTTTAGACCTTAAATCCAGTAATGTCAAAGAAGAACTTTTCTTCGCATTTTCTATTGATAAAAATACACTTGCTCGCAATTGATCAACTTGTTTATTAACCTTCCCTATTAACGGATTATCATTCTTAGAGGTTTGCAAAATCTTCTCTCGTTCCAATAAAGCCTCATTATATAGTGCTATAGGATTTCCTTTATCTCCCCCTTCTGATGAATTCAACAAGGAAGGAACTAAATTATATTTATTTCTAGGATCCTTAATATATTCATCCATAAAGACTAAGATCCTAGATTGTGCCTCTACTTCTATAATCTTACTTCGAAGGTCTTTCATTTGTTCCGCATAAAAAGGGACATCAAATTCAATATCCGTCATTTTATGCTTGGTCTTGTATTGTTCGATCATAGATTCAATTTTATTCAAATCAGATATAACTCCCTCAATGCGAGAATCCAAAAAAGTTATAGATTCAAGACCTTCCTTCTTTTTAGCTCCAGATTCTTGCTTATTATATAAGTTCATTAACAAATTAAGCATATCCATTCCACGCTGTGTCTCATAATCCCGATAAGTAAATTCTATAACATTCGAACTTTTAGAATATTCCTCAATAATAAGTTCTTCGGCCAAATCTTCAGCAATCCAAGTTGCTGGGGAAACCACCACATCTTGAGAATAAGGCCTCATATCCACATTTTTATAAGACAGAGTAAATTTATTCCCCTCAAAGTCAATATCCGCTGGCAAAGAATCAAAAAACAATTCTTCCTTTTTATTATCAGACTTCGCATCAACTCGTACTTTTCCTTGTTTATCTATATTAATACGAAAAGTTATACGAGATGATAGATGCTCATTGGTCAATGAGTCTGGAGTTAACAAAACCGGAACATTTTCATACATCTCATAATTATAACTATACGGCCTTTTATAGCTAACGTGAAGCCCTAAGTCCGTAACCATCCGAGTTAGCAAATCATTGGATAATAACTTAGCCAGTTCATCATCCATCATTATGGAACTTCCGTTTCCACTACCCAAACCAAAAGATTTCATCAAACCGGCTGCTTCTCCCAGCCCTAAAGAACCAGACCCCAATTCTTTATCTTCTTGCAATTGAATACGGGCCATAATCTCATATGTAGTAGGATATAAGACTAAATAAGCGATGGCCAAAGTCGTTGAAAGTATAAAGAAGAATAAAAATAGTTTCCAGTGATGTAGGTATCCAACAATAATTCTTCGTAAGCTGATCGTTTCTTTATCTATAGTTGTATCCATTGATATATTTATTTAGTAATAGCTAAAATGACAGTTGTTATCACAGATATTGCACTTAATATCGAAGAGAAAACAGTTATACTATACTGCTGCGCTTGGCTATAGCGTGAATTCCTTTGTTTAGCTTTATTCGGTTCTACATATAAAATATCATTTTGTTGCATATAATAGTAAGGCGAAGTAAACAATTCCGGATTAGTCAAATCTAAACGTGCAAATGTCTTTACGCCATTATCTTCTCGAATAAGTAATATATTTTTTCGATTCGCATTAATAGTCAGATCACCCACTAAACCTATTGCATCTAAAACACTCATTCTATCATTACGAACAGTCAACGCTCCGGGACGTGCGACTTCTCCCATAACAGAGACCTTAAAATTAGTAATCTGAACGTTTACTAGTGGATCCGTAACATATTTTGAAATTTTCTGTTGTAACTCTTCAGCCAAGCCAAGACAAGTAAAATTTTCCACTTTAACCTTTCCTATAACTGGGAAATTAATGAATCCTTCTTTATCAACAAGATAATTATACATTGAAGCAGAAGCAGCTACTGGAAGATCTCCTTGTTGAGCATACGCATAGACCGGAGGATTAAACGGAGTCACAACTGACGGATCCCATGCTGTCACTGTAATATTCAATAAATCTCCTGGACGGATGATTGTTTTATAGGTTTGACTCATTTGTTCAAGTTTTTCGGGGGTCAAGGCATCCACTCCTTGGAAATAAACCACATCTTTAGGAACAGAACAAGCCCCTAACAATAAGACAAACAATGCCACTACTGATACTAATTTCACTCTCATAATCTTTGTTTTCTTCAAATAAGGTGCAAATATACGTTTTTTAGTTTGAACATGAGGTCTCAAAAGGACCACAAGTATAAAGATACTTCTATAACGATGCAATTGTCTAGATATTGCTGCATGCTAAATCAAAATTATAGTTGTTTTTACCGCTTTTTCATGATTATTGCGTAAGTTTGTGACAAAACAAAAACATATGGTTGAGATAGGAAAATACAACACGCTGAAAATAGTGAAAGACCTTGACTTCGGGGTTTATCTGGATGGAGGTAACGGGGTGGAGATCTTGTTGCCGACTCGTTACGTACCTAAAAACGTGAAACCCGGGGATGAGGTCGAGGTGTTTATTTATCATGATAATGAAGGGAGGTTGATCGCTACTACCGCACGTCCTCTGGCAACGGTCGGGGAGTTCCAGTTCATGGAGGTAAAAGACGTGAATAATGCCGGCGCATTTCTGGAATGGGGTATCATGAAAGATTTGCTCGTTCCTTTCAAGGAGCAGAAAATGCCGATGAGAGAGGGAAAATGGTACTTAGTCTACGTCCGGTTGGATCATGTGACAGGACGTATCATGGCATCCGCACGTATCGAGAAGTTCTTGAACAATACCCCTATCGATTACGAGCAGAATCAAGAGGTTCAGTTATTGGTAGCCGATGAGACGGATCTTGGCTATAAGGTGATCATCAATAACCAGCATTGGGGATTGATCTATTATAATGAGGTATTCCAGCGTCTTGAGAAAGGTGAGCATCTGAAAGGCTATATAAAAGAGGTACGTGAGGATGATAAGATAGACGTAAGCCTAACGCCGCAAGGCTACCAAAAGGTAGAGGGGATCGCCGGCGTCATTCTGGAAGCGATGAAAACACAAGGGGGATACATCCCGGTACACGACAAGAGCGATCCGGACGTGATCTATTCCTTATTCCGCTGTAGCAAGAAAGCTTTCAAACAAGCGATCGGGGCACTCTATAAGCAACATCTTATCACGCTGGAAGATGGCGGGATACGGCTCGTGAACGAGAAGTGACCCATTTATATAAAAAAAGTCAATGGAATCCGTTACAGAATCCATTGACTTTTCTTTATAAATCCATTGAGTTAGCGAACGGATTCCATTGACTTTCTAATCCAGCTTCAATACGGCCAAGAACGCTTTTTGCGGAACTTCTACCGTACCGATCTGCTTCATTCGTTTCTTTCCCTCTTTCTGTTTTTCCAGCAATTTACGCTTACGGGAGATATCGCCTCCATAACATTTCGCCGTCACGTCTTTACGGACAGCCTTAATTGTCTCACGAGCGATAATCTTAGCGCCTATCGCCGCTTGGATAGCGATATCGAATTGCTGGCGGGGGATCAACTCTTTCAGTTTCTCGCACATACGACGTCCGAAAGTAACGCTATTATCCACGTGCGTCAATGTAGACAAAGCGTCTACCGGCTCACCGTTCAACAGGATATCTAATTTAGCCAACTTACTGGGACGGAAATCATGTAAATGGTAATCGAAAGAAGCGTACCCTTTTGAAATACTCTTCAACTTATCATAAAAGTCGATTACGATCTCGCCCAACGGCAAGTCATAATGAATCTCGACACGATCACCTGAAATATATTCTTGCTTAAGCAGGATGCCACGCTTACCCAGACAGAGTGTCATGATCGGGCCGATATAGGTAGTGTTCGTGATCACGGAAGCACGGATAAACGGCTCGTCGATATGATCAATCAAAGTCGGGTCCGGCAAGCCTCCCGGATTATGTACCTCGATCTCCTCCCCTTTCTTTGTATGCACGATATAAGAAACGTTCGGTACAGTAGTTATCACATCCATATTGAACTCACGATCCAAACGCTCCTGAACAATCTCCATATGCAACAAGCCCAAGAAACCGCAACGGAACCCAAAACCCAACGCGGCGGAACTCTCCGGCTGGAAAGTCAAGGAAGCGTCGTTCAACTGCAATTTCTCCAATGAAGTGCGAAGGTTCTCGAAATCCTCGCTATCGATCGGATAGACGCCAGCGAAGACCATCGGCTTCACCTCCTCAAAGCCTGCGATCGCGTCTTTAGCCGGGCGAGACACATGAGTGATCGTATCACCGACACGCACCTCCCGGGACGTCTTGATACCGGAAATGATATATCCTACGTCTCCCGTCCGGATCTCCTCACGGGGGCACATATCTAATTTCAATATACCTACCTCATCAGCGTCATACTCTTTTCCTGTAGCGATAAACTTCACATGGTCACCTTTACGGATCACGCCGTTTACCACCTTGAAGTAAGCGATAATACCACGGAACGGATTAAAGACGGAGTCAAAAATCAAACACTGCAACGGGGCCTCCGGATCACCTTTCGGGGCCGGGACCTTCTCCACGATCGTATTCAAGATCTCAGTCACTCCCTCGCCTGTCTTTCCACTCGCCCGTAAGATATCCTCACGAGGGCAACCCAACAGTTCCACGATCTGGTCCTCTACCTCCTCCGGCATGGCGCTAGGCAGGTCGATCTTGTTCATCACCGGAATAATCTCCAAGTCATTCTCTATCGCCATATACAGGTTAGAGATGGTTTGCGCCTGAATACCTTGGGCCGCGTCCACGATCAGCAACGCACCCTCGCAGGCGGCGATAGAACGGGAAACCTCATACGAGAAGTCCACGTGTCCCGGAGTATCGATCAGGTTCAGTATATATTCTTCACCCTTATAATTATACTTCATCTGGATCGCATGGCTCTTGATCGTAATACCACGCTCACGCTCTAAATCCATGTCGTCAAGGACTTGAGCTTGCATGTCTTTACCTTCTACTGTCTTGGTATACTCAAGCAAACGGTCTGCCAAGGTACTTTTCCCATGGTCAATATGAGCAATAATACAGAAATTGCGGATATTCTTCATCTGCTAAATTTATTTTTAGGTACGCGAAGATAGGAAATTTAGCCTAAATACTATACTTTTGGCATACCATTTGTTGTTAATAGTATATGACAATACAAGAAATAAATAAAGCATACAACCGAATTATCGGTTCATTAGACGAAAAGGAGCTAAAGAATGCGTTCGATTTTCTCCAAGGTTTAATAGCGGGAATACGTGAGTACTCATTCCAAGACAGGTTGAACGAGCTACAAGATACTTATAAATATATGTTGCGATACCGGATCGAGGGGGCTAAAGATCCGATGCAAGACCAGATATACAACAACTTGATCGCATCCAGCTATGAGTTCGCGGATATAGTGAAGCACAAGGCCTTATCGGTAGATTCGCCTCTCTCCTATTATAGCCGTAGGCGAATGATGCAAAAGGAGCTTACCAACTATGACCAGCTCCACAAGGTCTTGAGAAACGCCTCTTTGGTGAAGATAGAGACTCCGACCGGAACCATTACGGAGCAGCAGCAAATCGAATCCGCCACGATCCTATTGTTCAATAAGATCTGGACCTCAAATCCTCTCAATAAGGAAGAAATAGCCTCCATCAGGAACCTATTGAATGACCAAGAGTTGCCTTTTATCATCGGTAGCCAAATCGTATCGGCATTAATGCTGGGGTTGCAAGCCGCTTTCGATAAGGAGAAACTGCTATTATTATTCGATGCGGCCAATCTCCAAGAAGATGAGATTCGTTACCGCGCGTTGATCGGGATTCTCTTGACGCTCTATACCTATAGGAAACGTACGGCGTTATATCCGCAGATAGCGGATCGACTAGCGGCTTTATCCGAGGGATTTCCTAATTTCACGAAAGCGATCCGAACGATTACCCTTCGTTTTATCCTAGCCCGTGAGACAGAGAAGATCACCCGTAAGCTACAAGACGAGATCATTCCGGAGATGATCAAGCTAGGCCCTAAAATCAGTCAAAAGATAAACTTAAAGGATATCAATCCGGAACTTCTCGGAAACGAGATGAATCCGGAGTGGCAGAATATGTTATCGAACAGTTCCTTAGGGAAGAAAATGGAGGAGTTCAGCGAACTGCAACAAGAAGGCGCGGACGTAATGCACTCTACTTTCGTGCACCTAAAGCATTTCCCCTTTTTCCGGGAATTGGGTAACTGGTTCATGCCATTCACGACCGAGCATTCCGCTTTTGGCAGTCAGTTGAGCAAGAATCAAACAGAAAAGGATATGCTAGATTCCATGACTCTTGCGGCATTCATGTGTAATTCCGATAAATATTCCTTATATTTCAGCATGATGCAATTGCCGGATCAAGCCCGTCAAATGATGATGGGACAGTTTGGTAGTCAAGCCTCCGAGATGATTCAGCAAACAAAGGAGGAATTGATCAGTAAACGGGGAAAATTGGAAATCATATCCGGACAGTACATACAGGACTTGTATCGTTTCTTCAAACTTTATCCGGGACATCTGGATTTTGATGACATATTTACATCTGCGCTAGACTTTCATAACCTGCCAATTTTGCAGCCTTACGTCAGTGATGAGGAAAGTTTGACAACTATAGCGGAGTATTACCTCCGGAAGAATTACTTCCTCGACGCGCTCACGATCTACAATCGCTTATCCGATGCAAATCAAGAAAGTGATATCTTATTCCAGAAAATCGGTTACTGCAAACAAATGAATGGCGATATACAAGGCGCTTTGGAGGCTTATTTACATGCGGATCTTATCAATCCGGACAGTAAATGGGTTATTCGCCGGATCGCCGGTTGTTACCGTACCTTAAAGCAACCGGAAGAAGCGTTGAAATACTATCATCGTTACGAGGCTTTCAATCCGGATGATTTATCGATCCAAATATGTATCGGCCACTGCCATCTTGAACTCAAGAATTATAATGAGGCGCTGAAATATTATTTCAAGGTAGATTATCTGGACAATAAAAGTACGAAGGCTTGGCGTCCGATCGCTTGGTGTTCTTTCTTGACCGGTAAATACGATCAGGCCCGTAATTATTACAAAAAGATCATGGATAATCAACCCAACACCCAAGATTTCTTGAATGCGGGACATACGGAATGGGCATTACAGAATATCAAGGGAGCGCTTGCTTTTTATAAAAAAGCCGTGGAGAAAGAGTCCGGTGATTTCTCGAAGTTCCAAGAGCAGTTCAATCAAGATATTCCCGATCTTCTTGTAGCGGGAATCGAGGAGGCGGAAGTGCCGTTGATGATGGATCAACTCCGGTATTCCTTGAGCGATATATTCTAACTAGTCATCCAACAATTTGAGAAGACAAAAAGAAATATCGTATGAAAGAGATGATATTAGAGACAAAGCGACTCCTATTAAGGGAATTAAAACAAGATGATTTTGATAATATCTGTAAGCTTTTACAAGATCCGATTGTAATGTACGCTTACGAGGGAGCGTTCAGTAAAAAAGAAGTACAAGAATGGCTTGATAAGCAATTAAGGAGGTATCAAAACGATGGTTTTGGCTTATGGGGGATGATAGAGAAAGACAGCGGAGAGCTTATCGGTCAATGTGGTCTCACCTATCAAGAATTCAATGGTCAACAGGTTCCGGAGATCGGTTATTTGCTTAGGGCGGAATACTGGCATAAAGGTTATGCTACCGAAGCCGCCATAGCTTGTAAGGAATACGCCTTCAATATCCTTAACTTCGACAAAGTATACTCCATCATACGGGACACAAATATCCCCTCTCAAAAAGTAGCACTAAGAAACGATATGAGGGAAATCGCAAATTTCATAAAACATTATCGCAATATCGATATGCTTCATTTAGTATTCTGCGTGAATAAGTTATAGTTATCAAGCGGAAAGACTGGGATTCGAACCCAGGGAGCGGTTACCCGCTCACCGCATTTCGAGTGCGGATAATACAATTTGATTATCAATTTGTTACAACAGATACTGTAAATACATAGTAAAAACGACATTTATAGTCGTCTTTTTTGATGCAGGTCTATCATCCAGTTAGCCCATTCGTCCGTCCCATACCTCGGAATCTCGAACCACTCCTTTTCGCTCAAATGAGGCAAGAGTTGCATGATCCGCTCCAGCTCACTCCGGAACCTGAAAACATCCTCTTCCGTTAGCCTTACCGAATAATGCCTCTTGCATTCCTTTAATCCAGGAAAAACTTGAAGCAAACTCATGATCTCGGTAAAAACGGGAGACTTGCCTTTGTCTATCCTTAACGTGATTCCGGACATTCCTTCTCCCTCTTCTCTAGTTGGTATGACAATAGAGCATTTTCCTGCTCCAAGGCATTACACCGGCTAATAGCATCTTTGAGCTGTTTCCGGAGTGAGGTTATTATTTTGTCTTTATCTTCCATCGATTTATATTTTATATTAAATCAATTAAATGATTATGTATTTATTAAATCGGATCTTACTTATTATAGCTACAACCAGCACAATACTGATTGGATTATTTATCTTATATTGCCTTCTTCGTTTTTTTCTTTTGATAGTGATTCCTGAAGAGATAGATCATTTTCGTTCTTGGAAGAAGAAACGAAATAAGAATATAGCTCATAAGAACGTTCATCATGGATCTGCATCAGTATCTCTTTAATATTTTCAAGATTCTCCATTGTCGTTTCACAATGAGCTATAGCTGGAAACTCTTTGATTATGCTTAAGCAGCTATCTAAGTTCTCAGAAATAAGACTTTTATCTTGCGCCACTATTGAGTACTCTAAACTATTTAGATAATTGAATATCGCATCTCCTGTTATTCCCATTCTCATATATTCATCTCCAACAGATCTTTCACTAATCGCCAAAGAATAATTTTTCAACTGATCTCTTAACTCCACGTTCTGCTCCTTTAAACTTTCAACCTCCTTTTTAACAATAACTTCAATCCGTTTATCAATACTCAATGATGTCCATATATTAATACCCAACAAAGCAGTGACTCCAATTCCAATAAAAGAAATTAACCAAGAAATTAATATTGAAAGCTCATTTTCCATACCTATCCTATTTAAATCGTCCTAAAATTCTACCGACTTATTCATCATCACATACTACATGCGATATTATATCACCAGAAGCATAATATTCAGCATTCGGATCAAAATCAGAACTATCTTTAATTATTAAATCTTCGTCTATTATCTCGGCATTTAACATGTGGACATCTTTTGCATAAGCAATTAAGTCTTTACATTTAAATTTTTTTGTTTCTATAACAATGTTACCTTTTACAAATATCTTCCTCACAACAACCTTACTCCTTAAAAACAAGACTTCCGATTGCAACTTTTCTATGTCTAATTTTACACCTTCAAATTCTTTCTCTACATTCTCTTTTATACGTCCTTTAATATCAAGAATATTATATCCGAACATAACAGCCAATATCGCCAAAAGGAATGAAAGAATTCCCATAATAAAACCGAGATAATCAAACCCTCCAATTCTAGGATGCTCTTGGCATAGTGCAGTAAAAGCAACAATTATCAATATGATAAGGAATGGAATATTATCCAACGTTCTTTTTTGTTCATTGTATCCAATCTAATATTTCTTATTTACAATATCACATCCGCAACCACATGCTGCTTCACAATCCACAAACCACGCACCTGTTCAATATCAATATCGAAATCATCATGGTTCTCCCGATCTATAGACCGGGCTATCCAAAATCGTTTGGCCAAAGAAGGATCGCTATAACGGCGCAAGATCTTAATATGGCCATGATAATCTCCGGTCTGCTTATCTTCGACAACAATTCCGAATACATTTCCAAACGGGATTTGATTGGGGAACTCTTTCTCAAAACTGAAACGTTTCAAGGCAATCCAACAACCGGATGGATAGGCCGGAGCCATCGAATTACCTGCGACTTGGGCAATTGCTTCACAATCCTTGCAATCAGGTAAATACCAATATCGCTTTACAGCATCTGTGCTACCTAATAACTCAGCCTTTCCTCCTGAGAACTTGAAATCAACCTCTGGCAATAACTTTAATCCTTTCTCCATAGCTTCTTTATATTCTGTTTCGGTATTAATTATCAAGTTAGAATCAGATAGTTCCAATTCCTTTTTATTGAAATAATCTATTATAATGTTAGCATTCGCCAAAGTCGGTTTTGTATTTCCGTTTCTATAATTCCCTATAGATGCTTCTGTTATACCAGTATCTTTCGCTATTTTATAATTTGACAAATCTGAATTAGAAATCTGATCAATCGCTCTTTGGATAATTTTATCTTTATCAGATTGTATATCAGCCAACATCGATCCATCTCCTTCAAGAATCCACTTGGTATTGAATATTGACCCAAATGCCAAATTGAGTTCTTCTACAAAACTATCCGTTAGATATTTCCTGTCTCCTTTTAGAGCGGAAGTAGTATTAGGATAGTTATATCTCATCTTTTCAGCGACATCTTTCTTCTTTGAAACATATCCGTTTCGTAGAAGATACATATACACTTCATTTATTCTATCTGAAATATTATCATTCATTTGTATATACTAATTATATTCGTACATTTGCAAAAACATTTAATACTTATCACTATGTTTATGATACTTTGCTTATCCATACTCATTTATTGTACAATTGATGCACTAAAGATGTATCATACCCCATCAAAAGATAAAGAAGATTTCAATGAGATCAAACAGTATTACTCATCAGATGACTACTTTGCTGAACCCATAGTAAAATCTAATCATCAGTCATCCTCAATCTCCGAAGAAACTCCATTATTTCAAATATCCGATCATCATGAAAACCGGATAGAAGATTGGAATAAATAGACAGAGTTCGTTTGCTAATCGAATATGAATCAATATCTTTTCTCATGCACTCGATAGTAATCATTATATCCCTAAAACATTTCTCTATATGCATCTCCTTATTGTCCATACTTGACTTTCTTATAGCACCAAGAGCTTTTATGAAATTATCTAAAGCATGAATATAGAACCCATTATAAAACATGGCTTGACCAAGATTGAACAAACTTGTACCTATAGCCTCTTCTTTAGACTCCTCTGTTTTGATAAGCATCTTCTTTGTAGTTTCCCCGATAGCATTTCCTAAGACATCATGGATCTTTTTTTCCACCTGCAAAACATTGTAAATCTGCCAACCAATCAAAATCGTAACCAATAAAGATAAAATACCTACCAACATTCCCATCCAATCCATAGTCATTGGTTCACAGCGCAAAAGTACGCATGATACGGAAATCAAGCTGACAACCAATGATATTACAGAAATAGTCAAAGACGCATTATTTGCCATAAGCTTTAAATATTCTTAAATACAAATTTTATTAGTAATACAGACTTGTATTTACAAATAACACTCGTATATTTGCACTTGTAATTGATTCAATGCTCAAAGATAAAGATTAAAACAACATATATAATAATGTAAGGAGGCAAAAATGGAAAAATTAAACCTACAAGGTCATAAAGCCGGTAATCTTTCTTTTCGGGAGATATACGACAGCATGGACAGAAGGGCGTTTGTTCGACGGATCGCGACCGTCACAAGGCGTTCGGAAGCTGCTGTCTATAACTGGATTTCCGGAAAGTACAGACCGGACGCATTGGCACAAACAGTAATTGCACAAGAACTTGGCATCCCTGCCAGCGAGTTATTCCCAAAGGAGGATAAGGTATGCGCACAATAGAATTCTATACCACCCCCTCCGGCGAAGTAACTATCAAAGAGCAGGGACAGCCGGAACGCCAGTTGAAAGAGTCCGATACGGATTTCATTCAAAGTTTCCTTGAGATTTTGGAAGAGTTCTATCCGGAGGCTTATGCGGCACTCCGCAAGTATTACGCCCGTTACGACGGGAATAAATGCTACCGGGATTTCTTGGCTGTACGTAGGTTTATCAAATGCAACTTCGGGCTGTACGATAACATGATAGACGTGGATGAGAACTGGAATTTCAAATTTGAGTTTGTCGGTTGTCCGCTGCGTGGGGAATGCGATGGCTTCAAAAAAATCTGTGAACCGAAGTTCAACAGCACACTTTCAGACAGTCAACTTAGGGTGATGGAGCTTTGCTACTATGGCAAGAAAGACGAAGAGATTGCGGAAGCGCTTTTTATATCGTCCCACACCGTAAAGAACCACCGGAAGAACGTGTTCCGAAAACTCTCGATACACTCTATGGCGGAGTTTATGCGATATGCGAACGAAAAGAATCTATTTAAAAGCGAATAACCATGCCAACCGAAAACACCTATCAAAGCATACCTTCTTTACGAAAGATCGAGATCGAATACCTTGCTTGGCAAATCACAAGGATGCAAGCGGGTATCCGGGAATTTATCGGGCAAAAGGAAGCGCACCTCCGTTTCGGGAGGCAGAACGTGGAAAGATGGGTCTCGGAAGGTAGGCTACAACGTTACAAGCGACCGGGCAAAATCGAGTACAGGCTGGAAAACCTGTATAAGTGCGCCCTAGATCCATACGACTATTAAATGAATCATTAACATAGCAAGGCACCTTGGCAAGGCGTTGCAAAAGGAAGTTTACGATACCCATCCAACTCGCTATTTCACGGACGGTAAACCGCATTGCTAATAAATCATTGACGTATGAAAACAGATTACTGGAAACTCGCCCAAGCGGTGAGGTGGGGATTTTACATCCTTTTCGGAACGCTCGCCATACTTGGAATCGTGGCTATTTGCCTAGGACATTTCCTGCATATCATCACGACGTCCGGATGTGCGGCAATGGCTTACATGATAGCTAAACATTGGTAACTAACATTTAAAAACATAACATCATGTCGAATCTAATTCAGATCAAAGTAGCTGAGTTGAATCAGCTAAACCCGCTCATGATAGCGGAAGATAACAGGGTAGAACAAAAGTTCATCCAAATGTATAACGCGATCTGGGGTACCGCCCAAGGAGCGCAAATCTACGAGAAAGAGAAATTCAACTTCCGGAAGATATTACAAGACAAGCCGGAACTGCAAAGATGCACACCGTTATCCCTCTATGGATGCTTTTTGGATATAGCGGTCAACGGCCTGTCACTTGACCCAACAGGACGGCCGCACTGTTATATTCTTCCCCGTAGCACGAAGACCGGCTATAAGGATAACAACGGTAGCGATATTTACGAACTACGTGCTTATCTCTCCATCACCGGATATGGCGAGTTAGTCATGCGGCAACGTGCCGGACAAGTCCGTTACGTGGATAATCCCGTGGTTTGCTATGAGGGCGATACCTTCTCCCCCGGGTTGATCGACGGCGTAAAGACCGTGACCTACCAAGCGGCATGCCCCCGAAAGTCCAACAAGGTGATAGGTGGTTTCTTACGTATCGTACGCTCCGACGGTACCGTGGACTGGCACTGGATGATGGAAGGCGATATCAAGCGATTGGAAGCGTACAGCTTTAAGAACAACCAGAAATGGAACCCGCAAACCCGGCAGAAAGAAGGGAAGGCCAATGCCCTTTATACCTCTAGCGAAGGAGGTATTGATCCGGGATTCTTGGAAAGCAAGCTTATCAAGCACGCTTTCGACGGATATCCCAAGGTACGCACGGGACAGTTCTCCTCATTCGAGACACAGGAGGAACCGCAAGAGATCGACTACGGACTGGAAGAAACAACCGTTATCCAGCCCAATCAAGCCGGACAGCAACCGCAAGCCCTCCAGCCCCAATCGGAAAATCCTTTACAAGGATTCGGAGAGCAACCGCAAGCGGAACCGGTTCCCGTATCTGGTATAACAGCCCAAATATCACAAGAAGATGAAGAAGCCGGATTTTAAGAGTTCAATATCAACATTCAAAATTTTATCGACATGGATACACAGAATAACAATTTACCTTTCAAGGCTAACGAGGTCATTAGCATCTTACAGACAGCCCCGGATATTCTCGCCCGTAATGAGGCGTCGGTCTCAGCTTGCACGAACGCAGGGAAAACCCTCTTGGACACGATTGAGGGAAATGGAGGTATCGGCACGGACGAGATCGACACTGCGGTACAAGAATACCTTGCGAAGTCAAAGAAGACCGTAGAGAACATGAACAACCGCCGGAAGCCGTTAACCCAAATGCTAACGGCCATATCCAAACGTTTCACGACACTAGAGGGTTCCATAGACGCCAAATCCAAGGGAACCATCCCTTATCTGCTACAGATGGAGCGTAACAAATACGCCGCCAAGAAGTTGGAAGAGCAAAAACGCCGTGAGGAAGAGGCCCGGCAAAGACAATTGGCGGAGAACGAGAAAGCCCAATACCGGGCCGACATAACGGTCTTGCTTGATACCACGTACGCCGCCTACGTCGAGAAGCATATCAACGCCTTGAACGGGATTTTCAATCGTGCCTCCCTAGCCACGTATGGGGACGTATGCCGGCAGATCACGCAAACAAGCACCGGTTTCTCATGGACGGATTTCGTGAAAAACGTCGTGGATAACAAACAGACATTCTATATGGACGGTGAGACCCGCAAAGCGATCAAGAACGAGATAGCCATCCTAAAGAAAAAAGAATATTCCGACCGATACGCTTTCGAGATCGAGGGACTGAAACAATCCTTGGTCGACCGCCTCCCATCCCTCCGGAAACAACTGGAGGAGCAAGAGGAAATTCGCAAGACCAACGCAATCGAGGCGGCACGGCTGGAGGAGGAGCGCAAACGGAAAGAGGCGGAAGAACGTCAAAAGGCCGAACTGGAACGCAAGCGCAAGGAAGAGGAAGCAAGAGCCAAGGCGGAGGCAGAGAAAGCCACCGCGGAAGTACAGGCAGCCTTCGATTTCAGCGCCGCCAGTATGTCTCCTACCCCTACCAAGGCGAAGATCAAGAAAAAGATCCAAGTCACCAATCCACAAGGATTCATGCAGGTATACCAGATGTGGTTCATGCGTGAGGGTATCAACATGAGCATGGAGGATCTTGAGAAGATCCATAAGAAGATGATCTCCTATTGCGAGAAAACAGCCAATAAGGACGGTGAGCGAATCCAGTCCGCATTCGTGAAATATGTCGATGATATAACGGCCAAGTGATATGAGAAAGCTATATCTGTCCTCATGGATAAACTTCGGGAAATACAGGCGTACACCGAGTAACCTAAAAAAGATCCTCGATACGGAAGAGGGCCGCAAATGGTTCCGGTGGCTGATGGATAACACTTACGATTTTGAATTTGACTTCGCAGTCATTGAATACTTAAAACTCAAGGAAGAAGATGCAAGATACGTATTACCAACGGTCTGAGGTCAGCAACTCAGACCTGACAGAACTAAAGAACCTCCTCTATCCCCGTACGCAATACGGGGATAAGGAGAAGGCGTTCAAGTTCGGGAGTCTGGTGGATGCGATGCTGACAGAACCCGAACGGGTAAGATATGACAAACATACGGTAGATGACGTATTGTATTCCGGCGAAGATTGGGAACTGGCACAAGCCATGATCAAGTCACTCCGTATGGAAGCCCGACACGATCCCTTATTGGCGCAAGTGCTTGCTAAAGCGGAGACGCAACGGTTCATGGTAAACAAGGGGCAACGTTTCCAATACGGCAACTTTGAATATACGCTCGACACTCGTTGCAAATGGGACTGGTGGCTTCCCACATTCGGATTCGGCGGAGACTTGAAAACTACCTTCGCCAGTTCCCAGAAACAGTTTGACGAGGCGATTGATTTCTTTGATTGGGATCGTTCCCGTGCCTGGTATATGGATATCGCCGGAAGCCGTCAAGATTTCATCTATGGTATCTCCAAGAAGAACCAAAAAGTGTTCAAGGCTTTCATCAGACGGAACGATCCGAGCTACCGGAAAGGGAAAGAGAAATACGAGGAACTAGCCTTCCGGTGGTGGATGCTAATAAGCTAATAGTATGAAGAGTCTAGTTTTAATCCTAATCGACTGGCTAAAGTACAGGCAGGCAAAGAAATGCCCTATATGCGGAGCTCCCGTACTCGTAAAGAAATTACAGACGCATACGGGAGATACGTTCAACGTGTATCATTGCGGTAACTGTGGCAACGATTATATCTTAAAATAAAAATCATGAATCTCAATATCACACCGACAGACAAGATATCCGAGGAACTGGTCGCCATAGATGCCTTCCTGAACATCACCATGAGCGAGGAGGTAACCGAGGCCATCTTACGTGGCAATGATCTCGCCGTTTACATCGCCCGCACGGGAAAGCTGTTAGCGGACGCTAAATATCACCTGAACGGGAAAAAGAAATCGGAAGTATTCGACACATTACGGGAAACCGCTTCACGGGCCGGAGCGACCTCAAAGGCCGTAAACGCTATCATCGACAGCCTGTGCAAGGATGAGCAATACCTAGTCGACTGGTGTGATAGATTGAACCGGACCGCGACCCACCAATTGGAATGGTGTCGCACGATAATTAGCAAGGCGAAAGCTGAAATGGCCTTAGCGCCTCAGAGTTATAACAATCCTAAATTTTAAAAGAGCATGGAAGAATTAGTAAAAGAGCAACCCGTGTACGAGATCCAAAAAGTGAAGATCAAAAACAACCAGCTCACGGCGGAGTATACGGAAAAGTTCGTGGAAGCGAACTACAAGAACAACATCCTAAAGGAATCGGAGCAGTTTATCCACCCCGATCTACTGTACGCGTTGAACCGGCTTAAGCCACACGTAGTGAAAATCTGTGAGATGCACGAGGCTACATTGGTCAATGTCGCCAATCCCTCCGACGATGACTTGAACGAGAAGCTAAAGAATATCATCGTCACCGGATACAGCAAAGGCGGTAATGATGAATCAGCCGGCGTATCAATCCAAGCGCAAAAACTCCTGAAGAGCGGGCAGATCCTTAACCTCTCCGTCCCATTCACCAAATACGAGGACGAGTCCGGCGACGGGTACCTTTACGGAGCCGAGTTGAAAGAGGCCATCGGTAGATGTAGCTACGAGGTGGACGCTTATCTGTTCGAAGGTAAATATGGCATCAAGCAAGAATCCTTCGATTTCGATACCCCGGAGGAATCGGATATCACGGGCGAGAAGGAAGAGAAGCCAAAGAAACGGGGACGGAAGAAAAAAGAGCAGATCAAGGAGATCGCCGAGGAGGTGAAAGCCTTCGACGAGTTCGCCTAACTAATAATAAAAACAACCGTTATGCAAATCACTTTACAAAACACGGAAAAGGGACAATGCTACGCGGTAAGGTTTGACAGGTACCGCCAGCAGGTCGTTGACAAGCTAAAGACAGCCGTCAGCGTCCGCTGGTGGGACAAGTCTACCGGAGCGTGGATGATCCCGGCCAACAATAAGTGCAAGGCGGAGCTAGACCAGCTCACCTATTACGTGAGGCACTTCGAACCCGTCAACTGGGGAGGGAACGAGTCTAAGACCGACGAGGACATAGCCTATCAAATACCGGACATGCCCGAGTTGGACGAGGATCATGGCCTAAAGATACAACCTTACCCCTATCAACTGCAAGGGATCGCACGAGGCTTACAACTAAAACGGTTTATCAATGGGGACGACATGGGCCTCGGCAAGACATTAGAGAGCATCGCTACCATCAACAAAGCTGATGCTTTCCCCTGTCTCGTAATCTGCCCCAATACGGTCAAGATCAACTGGCAACGTGAATGGCACAAGTTCACGGACAAGAAAGCCATGGTATTGACCGATTCGGTACGAACCTCATGGCCATTCTTCTGGCAAACGGGCATGAACCATGTGTTCATCGTGAACTACGAGAGCCTACGGAAGTATTTCGTACGCCGAATCAACAAATCGGAGAAATGGACGCTGAAAGACGTAGAGTTCCATAATACGATCAAGTTGTTCAAGAGCGTGATCATTGACGAATCCCATAAGGTAAAATCAACGGCTACCCAACAAAGCAAGTTTTGCAAAGGTATCACCGCCGGGAAAGAGTGGATCATCCTGTTGACCGGTACCCCTGTCGTAAACAAGCCCAACGACCTTATATGCCAACTCGCTATCATGGACCGGATGAATGATCTCGGAGGCTGGAAATATTTCACGAGCCGCTATTGCTCTGGGCCGCACGGGGCCTCGAACTTGAAAGAGCTCAATTTCATGCTCTGGAAGCATTGTTTCTTCCGGAGGGAAAAATCCAAGGTACTGACTCAATTACCCGACAAGGTACGGCAGATTGTGACCTGCGAGATCACCAACCGCAAGGAATACCAAGACGCCGAGCGTGACTTGGTGGATTATCTGAGACGATACAAGGAGGCCGACGATGAGAAGGTACAAAAATCGCTGAAAGGCGAGGTCATGGTACGAATCGGCATATTGAAGGACATAACGGCCCGGGGTAAGTTGAGAGAGGTGATCGATTTCGTGAAGGATTTTCGGGAGAACGGAAAGAAGATCATCCTCTTCTGCAACCTGCATGAGATCGTAGACCGGCTCCTACAGGCGTTTCCCTCGGCGGTGTGTGTCACCGGACGGCAAGATATGCAACAAAAGCAAGCGGCCATAGACGCTTTCCAACGGAATCCCAAAACGGACGTCATCATCTGCTCCATCAAGGCTGCGGCGGCGGGTATCACGTTGACAGCGTCAAGCAATGTCGCTTTTATCGAGCTACCGTGGACATACGCAGATTGCGACCAAGCCGAGAGCCGGGCGCATCGTATCGGTCAAAAGGACTCCGTGAATTGCTATTACCTGCTTGGCCGCAAGACCATCGACCAGAAACTTTACAGGATCATCGAGGAGAAAAAGCATATAAGCAACGCCGTGCTTGGAGCGGAGGACAATATACAAACAAACATCGTCGATATGATGGCCCGGATATTCGACGAGACCGAGGAGGAGGAATAATCATGGCAGAGGAATACATAGGGATCAACCGCTTGAAAGAACGGGAGGACGCTAATAAATATCCACGAAGGAAATGCGTAAGATGTATCCGTTATCCATGCTTCTCCGGACAAGGAATAGGTACGCACGCCATTAATCTCGCCGCTTATGGATGTAAGGATTATAAAAGTCAAACAAGATTAAAGAATATGTCGCACAATGTAAACAAAGGAGGTTCAGATGCTTAAAATATCATTGTTAATAATCGGAATGATCTCGCTAATATTCATTCTCACGTCTGGAATATCGATCCAGTTCAAGCCATTCCATATATCCCTAGCTTATCCATACTTTGGAACAGGGATGGTATTGATAGCCATTGGTTTCGCCTTGTGCTTCGGCTCGGCTTACTATCATGGAATATCAAATCATGAATATAAAGATGGTTACAGCAAAGGATTCAACGCAGGTATTGAATACATTATCGATTGGGCTAAGAATAAAAAAGAAGGCTAAAGATAACATTTTTATAGCGAGAGATAAAGACTAACAAAGAGAATAAATAAAAAGGCAGCGCCTCACAGCGCCACCCCATTACAGCATGCAACAAATATATCAAATAAAGACAACTATGGCAAGTGAGGCATTGAATAAATATATTGAGAAACGTTACGACAGGTGGCTGGATTACGCTAAGTATCACTGCTCACTTGCCGGAATGAGTAGTGAAGCTATTGACGTATTGAACGAGGTAATGTGTATGCTACTTCAAAAGCCTCTGGAACACCTCTCCCGGCTTATGGAAGCCAAGCAAGGTAAATATACCGAACTTGACTGGTATATCCTGCAAATGATAAAGCTGAACGTTACCTCGGACACGTCTCCCTACCGGCATAAATACAAGCCTATCCCGGTAGATGAGAATGTGGATTGGCGAAGACTGAACATTATTGATGAACCCGATGATAGTATTGACCGTACCGAGTATATCCGGGAACATATGCAGGATATCCGGGATATGGTCGATCAATTAGGCTTATCCGAAAAAGCCAAACGGATCTTCGCTTGGAAATTCTTCGCCGGAGAGTCTTTCGCCGATTGGCCGGGGCCGGAAAGCCGGAAGGAATTGTATGAGACCTATAAAAGTGTTTTCAATGCGGTGATGGAGAAGAGGAAAGGGAGGTTGCTATTTTAAATGCCGGGGATTGATAGCTTGGCCATATCAATCCCCGATATTTCATTTATACTCAGTTTAAGATTTCCTCCTCTACCTCTTTTGTAGCGAATAAGAGAATCATAGAATATTTCATAATAAAACAATTTCAATTACACTACAACACAAAATGTTTTTTATAATTTAGATATGCATCATATAACAAACCAAAACAATCTACTTTACAATCACTCAGTGTTCCGTAATCTATATTCGCTATTAAATTTTTCTTATACGCACCTATCATATAGCTTACACCCTTATAACTATTTTTCTGTTTATCATCTCTTAAAAGATTATTAGGTAGATCTGCCAATATTATAAATAGTTCTAGAATATCTACATGATTACAATTTACATAAATTTTATTAGAGGAAATACTTAATAGTGTAGATAGCAAATCTTCCGAAGAACCTAGAACTCGTTTTAGAAATTCAAATATAATCAATGCTGGTGAATTAACTACAGTCAAGACCATATCATTAAATCTTACGGTTTTATCCTCCATACTATAATCAAATATAAATCTTTCAAGAGTACGAACATTTACATATCCATATTTAATTAGATATTGCAATATAAACTCTAAACCTTTATATGCATACCTATCACTCTGAAAATCACTAGTTTTACTTTTTATCTTCAAAATTTGATCTGCGATACACTTTTGTATTTCGTCCTCATTATGAAAATGAAAAACTTCCTTACTATAAAACTTATCAATATATCCAGAAAAATCTACATCTGATCCATATTTAGCATGGAATATTCTCCTAATATTTTCAACATCGCATACAAGAATAGTCTTATCTATTTTAAATTTATGTTCCTTAGTGCAACAGAAATCATCATGTACAGAAAGAATATTAAGTATCCTAAAAATATGTTCCGGATCTATTCGATCTAAATCATCTATTACTAAAACGATCTCTTTCTTTTCCTCTTTTTTTGCATTAGTAATTAAAGATTGAATTATTTGCGTAACAATATTTCTCTCATAAATAGAACCTTGTCGTTGTATTATATCTTGTATAAAAGATTCCACTTCTTTATCTTCTTGTGTAGATTCTTTCTTTTGAAATTCTTGAATATTCTTTTTCAATTTTATAAGCTGTGGAATAATATCAGTTTTAAGACATACTTTTTCCATTGAGGATAATATATCTCCTATAAGTGTATTTAAATTATTTTTTATATAATAATAAGTTGCAACAGAGTTAGATATCTGAACATTTTTTAAGTCACAAGAAACTTTATCCAATAGTTGAAATAAAACATCTATCTTTATATATTCAAATATATCTTCATTACTTGCAACTGAGTAATTCACAGGTGTAAGAAACAAGGTTATATATTTATCTGTATGCTTTTTATTAAAAAAATCATTAATAAAGAAAGATTTTCCAATACCATATATTCCTGAAAAAATAATATTGTCATTATTTTCTTCTTGCAAGAATCTAAAAAATCTTTTAGATTCATTATCTATACTGATTTCCATATTTTGTTGAGTTTGAATTTTGTACTCTCAAAAGTATGCAAAAAATATTTAGTATCAAATAAAACATAGACAATTGCCTAAAAACGTCCATCCTCTAAAAGAGGATGGACGTTTTAACCTTAAACTATATTGCACTCGACCGACGAGTTTCAGTGAGAATTAACGCATGACACAGTTTATTTTACAGTCCCCGATATCGCAGGATTGCTATGGCCTTTTCCTGTTGGGAGGATGGAAGCTTGTGTGATTGAGAGTGATTTTTTAAGGAAGAAGGGCGGATGATCCGAGGATATTGGTGTCCCATAGGTAGTGTCAAGAAAAATCATGCAAACCATCGCTCACTTTTCCCTGTTTAACTATTGTGTATTTTTTACATCCTAGAAATTCACCATCGTCAGTTATTAAATAAATTGAAGTCCCGTCCGACTTACTTGTATGTAAGTAAATATCATCCTTAGTTGCTCCTTTTATTTCTGTTGATTTATGAAAAACTCGACCATTAAGATGCTGAATAGCGGTATTCAAATGTGTTTTATTGATATAATCTAAGTTTTTTATGTATATTGATGTAGCTGGAGTTATAAAAGGGACAACACACCTTTCATATCCTACTGGAGGAGTGGTAGCTATTTGCAAGGCTTCTAAATAAAAGTCCAACACGTCATTTTGAGTAATTCCATCATATAACGTATTGTTATCTTTTTTAATTACATCATTTAGAATATCCAAGGTTAATGTGGGTATTCCAAAGCTGGTCACTTGAATCGGAGGGACAACCGGAACCAATGCGGCTAATCTAATGTTAAGTGTTGCCAAATCATTTATTCTGGTCTTATAATCCTTATCTATTGTAAATTGAGCTATAGAAATATTGTCAACTATATTTTGAGTCTTTCTGTTATTTATAATTTCACTTATTGTCTTTGCTTGCAATATATATGAAGACCTGTTATCAAGAATATGTCCACTATGGTCATCCGATGTTCGTATTACCCGTGAAGTAGCCTCCTTGTGTTGTCTCTCCGCTTTCATGGTCATTCAATTTAAGGATTTAACTATTCTTTCTCTTTCGTTTCTTTATCCAGATCAAGCCCTGCCTCTTTCATGAACTCAGCAGCAGCTTTCGCTTGTTCAGCTTGAGCCTCTGCACAGGCTCTCAATGGGCCTCCGATAATAGAACCGAAAGGAATTCCCTGCAACGCATTGGTCGCAACCTGTGAGGGTGTAGAATCTTTTACCATAGTGATTACTTTTAAGGATTTCCCAAATGTAGGGAATTATTTTGGAAGGGAGAGAAATATATACTGCAAAAAACGATTACAGAAAAAACTATAATCGTTTAAATAGCTTATTTTAATAAAGAAATACTAAATTGACAAACATTTAGATTTCACATGCATATCTAATTGCTCTCTAATCAGATCTATCATTCTATTAGATGCTATTTCTGCAATTTCATCGAGACTCATGCCTTCTTCAAAAGAACTTCTATCGCTCTGCATTTCTTTTATTTTTATGTAAGCATCTAATTCATTTATATCATGATCTACAACACATACATCTCCACTATTACATAAATAATCTTTTCCCATTGCAAATGCTTTCATAATCTTATCATTTAAAATAATTAGTGAAAAAATGACTATTTAAACTTGGATCAAAATAATGTTTACGCTTTATCCAAATAAATCCATCACCTTTTGAAATAACAGCAACATCAACTGGACCTCCAACACTTTCTTCCGCAAATGTCATTCGTCTCTTTAATGATGTCAAAGAGATTAAGCTTTCCGCAACATCTATTAAATCTTCTTTCTCCAAAGAAGCTATTGCTCTAACAAGAGGTACGATATATTCCTTTTTCTTTATTTCCTGATTCGAATTTGTAAATTCATTTATTAATGAGGATATATCTAAACCACGAATAGAATCTGCTATTGATTTATTTACAGGTTCTACTATATCAGCTATAATTCCACCATATTTCATGATAGTTTTTTTAAAATTTATTGCGAATATATCCTCCAAATGAGGATCTACCCCACTTAAGACCGTATTCATTACATCTGTTTGAGCAAATGGCATAACAGCCGAATTATTATCCTCTGTTATAGATACAGCCCTTGATCTATCATTATAATACCTCAATTTCCTATCTATTACTAAAGATACATTTATTGTTACTAATTCTGGATATATTTCTTCATCTCCATAACCTGTAAACACAATACCTGTAAAGGGTACAATAGGATTTTCAGCCTTTAATAAATTAAATATTAATTTTTCAGCTTTCTCTCTAAAATTAGCATCCGGAGACAATTCCTTAAGCTTTTCTAATAGATCTTCAAAAACTGGATCTGAATATTTTCTAAACTCTTCTATCGTATAACCGTTTAATGATTCGCATTGTTCCAATCCTAAGATTTTAGATATGAAATCATCCATTAGAAACTTCATTTTTTCGATTACATCAAGCTTATTATCATCTCTAATACCCCCACAAAGTCTACCTGCTTCATTGCCTATTTCATTTATGACTACATCCCTTACAAATGATCCAAGATAAGTCAAATGAACATTACTATCAGTAAAAAAAGACTTTTTTGTAATAAAATCGATAAAATCAGTTTGATAATCAGTTAGTTTCGGGAAAGATTTCTCGCATAGTTGCTTTCTATATAATTTTATTATCACATCCCAAGGAACCCCCATCAAAGCAGCAGAATTATAAATCATAATTCCAATAGGATGATATTTCGACAACATAAATATTTTATTAGCACGATTAAGAACCTTTCTACCCAAAGGGCCCGACATAGTTATTGCGCTATCGGCAGCAATAGCTACTGCATGTTTATTTAAAACTCCAACAATGGCTGTCATACCTATATTCAGATTGTTACTTGAAGGCAAAATAACATTTTTTTTTTCTCTCAACAATATTTAGTTAACATTTACTAACATGTTTTACGGCATACGACATCATTAGCTTTTGGTCTATAACATCTCTATCATTCACAAATGAGACAGCTAAAAATCTAAAATACCAATATTAAACTACGATCTTTCCTTGCGTATCAACCACCTAACGACATAACCAATACCAACTATCAGACATCCCGACAATAGACCTATAGCCCATCTCCCTACCTCGATCTTTATTTTCTCCCAACGGGATAGTTCCCTCTCCACGAGGATCGGAACCTCTACCTTACGATCCACATATACCTCTTTCGACGGGAGATATAACGTATCCCTTGAGACCCTCATATTGGCAATCACGTTACCGAGACTATCCAAGGCGAACATGAGCTCTACGTTCTTGGTGTTGGCCATGTCCAGCCAACGAAGGACTACCTTACCGTTCTCATCGCATTCCATCAACGCACGGATAGAGGCGCTATCTACAGGCATAGGGTAAGGTACCAACTTGTCTATATAGATCGAGTCTATACGATTCTCGATAGCGACAGGCTGTATCTTGGTTCGACACCCGGACAGGAAGAGGATACCGGCTATCGCCAGCATCCCGCAAATCATTCCCGTTCTCATAATAAATTCCACCCCGCAATAACATCCGACATATCTGCTTCTCTCCCATTCTCAAAACGGCTCATCCCTGCCACGATCCGGATCATCTGTTCTCGGTCGTTGATGTTTATCGGATCGTCAGCCGGGATTCCAGCGTAGTCAGATACAAATTGAATATACTTTTCCGTATGGTTCTCTTTCGGTGGCGCCCATCTTCCTATCATCTTGCGGATCGTATCCAGCTTATAGTTCCGGTAATAGTTCGACAGGATCTTGAAGATCGCCCTGTAACCGTATGCCATCGATTTAAATTGCTTGAACTCTTTGTCTGAGCTTGTCTTCTCTCCTTGGAAGACATCGCTATTCTTTCTGATGTTCCCGGGGTTGTTGTTACGTAATCCCCGGGGTAAATTGTTATTTCTCATTCCTTATCCTCCCTCATTAATAACCGTTCTGCGGCTCACGATCGCCGCATTTCTTTTTCTCGCACCTCTTTAAAGCCAGTTCTATCTTCACGTCCGAGTAGCTCTCTTTTAAGGTGAAAAGCTCGTCCTGCACCTGCCGGAGCCGTCCGGTCTGCTCAACGAACCGTTCCTCCTTCTCAGACAACTGCTTTTGCAAGAACTCGTTATACTCACGCAGGGCCTTGAACTCCTCCACGTCAGCTTGAGCGTCCGCTATACGGGCGTTCGTCTTACGGTTCGCCCACGCACGGATGCCCCATTTTATCCCCTCGATCCCGCCCATCGCACCGATTATCGCCAATATCGTATTCAAATCAACTCCCATAACTCGTTTTCTTTTAATATATACGGGGGCTTTTATTTGCCCGCCCCCGATAAGGCGTCACTCACCCTCGATCAAGTCGACCACCTGTCCGTAACCGCCGATCGTCAGCACTACGGAAGCGATACGCTTGATCAACGTCGCCTCCTCGGTAGTGATATCTATCTCCCCGTCCGACTCCGCTATCTTCTTGCCCAGCCGATAAACCTTGTATTTATCCTCATAGGGCAGTTGAAAACTAGGGCTGTCCGCGAAGAAGAAGATATTCTTGTACAATACCCTTGACAGGATACCGTTCGTCTCCTTGCCGTCAAAACCTTTCACGCTCACGTTAAAATTCACTCTCATACTCTAATCCTTTATTTATTTTGGCTCGATATAAAATATCCTGTTATTCGAATCCCACTTGACATAGAACACGTCACCCTTCGAGCCCGGGAGATTGTTCATCGTCGGGATGGGGTTAATCCCAACACACATTCGCCGGAAACTAGGATCGTCTCCCGGTAAGCCTGTCTTTATCTGTACACGGAAATATGGATTCGGCCATTGTTGCCCCACCATCTCCATCCCGAACTGCCCCATATTAAATTTGATATTACTGCCGGAATAGATTATATCGTCCTTATTCATCACGAAATCCCCGCATTGGACAAGTTTGCAATCAATGGCACGAGCAAAAATATTATCGACGCTCACATATCCTTGGGCGTTTACGATAAATTGCCCGTTGACGTTAAGCACGTTATCGTTATTATCCGGATCAAATATATGAACGGACCGATTCCCCTTCCTAATGACCGTGTTCCCGTTCAGCTCTATCCCGTCTATCGCCACCGATATCCAGTTCTCCACATCCTTGGTCTTGGCGAAGATCTTGGTGGCGTCGGCCTCGGTGATAAAGCCGGACGACATGATCTCCTCCATCCTCTCGTCCACGGCCGTCACGACACCGGATATGCGATCGTCCAGCACCCTGAAATCGGAGTACGTGGCGTATATCCCCAAGTCCGGCCTGTCGGACAGGTTGTTGTACCCGCTCGATCCGGCCTTTATCTGGATGTTCCCGGCTATCACCCCGCTAGCGAGGTCGAAGTAGGTATTCCCGTCCGGGGACTTGATCAAGCCGATGGTCATGCGCCCCGGAAGTATCTCGGTATAGCCATAGACCGCCTCCCAGCTCCTCGTACCGTCGAACTCCGTGCCCAACGTACCCACGAGGAAGTAGTAATACCCGTCCCCGGGATCGATCTTGGGACGTGCGTCATGGGTCAGCAGGTACGTGCCGGCAGACCCGTTCTTGACGCACTTGAGATACAGGTAATACGAGCCCTTGTCATCACCGAGATAAGGCGAGGTATAGGCCTCGATGTCCCAGAAAGAGTACTCCGAGACGGCGTGGGACACGGATATGGAGTCGATGCCGAGCGTCATGTGCTGGACGATACCGGCGGGGGCGGTGAACACCTTTGCAGTGTCGTTCATCACGAAATCCGGGGTATACTCCCGGGGACCCGTCTTGCTGTCGACGTATCGGTATTGCAGTTGCTCCGACCCGACACGTACCTGCATCGTGCTCACGGTGACAGGGTTGATCGAGGCGCCGAAACCCTCGATCGCCCTCTCCAGCATCTTGCCGGTCTCGACCATGTCACGCCATCTGCGCCGGGTCAACGACAGCGCCTCCTTGTGCTTCTTGTCGGTGACCACCTCCTCCGCCTCCAGCTTTCCGAGATCGTCCGACAGGTAGCCGGCCACGGGGGTGTTGGACAGCTCAAGCTCCGGGCTATGGGGCTTGTTTATATAGTCCCTCACCCCCGTGATCCGGATCAGGATGCCCTCCCTCTGGAACTGGGTATCGCTGAAATCGACATAGCCCCCGGGGATAAGCCTCGCCCCGATAGCCAACCAGCGTTTCCTCGCCCAGATGCCGTCAAGCTCCCCCTTGAACGTGAACTGCCGCTCCTCACGCTCGTAGAGGTAACGAGCGGCCTCACGGAACATGTCCCAGCTCGCCCCGGTCTTGGTGGCGTTGTCGCATACGTAGGCGGCGGGAAGGGATATGTTGAAGACGGCGTACTTGTCGCCGACCTCCGGATAAAGGGAGGCGTTCGGCAGCGTCATGCCATCCTGCTCGGACGAGACGATCTCGAACTTACGGCCATCATGTACGTACTTTACATCGAACTCACGGCCCGCCAAACGGCCTGTCTGGAAGATCACGGTCATGGTCTGGCCGGCGATCAGGCAATCCTCGAAATTCAGGTTATCTGGAATTGACGAGTCGTAGAAATCATAGAACGTGACATCGTTCCCGTCCGTGTCCCTGCCCGGCTCCGTATCGGTCTCGCTCACCGTACCAACACGGGAAGGATAGATGTCGCTGGCGTCGTAGCTGTCCTCGTTCCGTGAGGATAATGTCTTGTCTGCCCTGGTCACGTACATTCCGTCCGGATCGGTCTTGTAGGTTCTTCCCTCATATTCCAAAGTCTGTGACTTCGGGAGTAACAATGTCTGGCTGCCATAGGCCGAGTAATCGATATTCCGCTCACCGCCTTGCACGTACAATATCTCCACGGGGAGGTTGTCGCCTTGGTTCGCACGACCTACACCCGGAAGGAAACCGTTTCCCTTGCCATAGCTGAGAGCGACCGGGGCGTCCTTGAAGTACTCCACCTTGCGCAGGTGAACCGTCTTTCCGACGATCTCGAACTCCGTATCGAACTCCTGCGCGAACCGCCCCAAGACCGACCAGCAACTCTCATGATTGAACGACAGCAGTTTCTCCGGGGCCTCGATCACCGTGCCGACCGTCCAGCCGGAGTCATAGAGATTGAGGTTGTCAACCAGCAGCTCCACGAACATCCCCGGCGTGGCCGTCATCACGAACTTCACTTTGTACGGCTTGTCGGAGAGTAGCTTGTACTTGTATTTTCTCAATATCTCCTCGTTGCCGCCGAACGTTACCTTGTACTCGAAATTTCTGGTGCCCTTCTTCTCGAAGTCGGAGGGGTACCAGAGCGTGTACCGCTCCCCTTGGAACTCGATGTACGACCCTGTCGGCAGCTCCACGTGTCCCGGAAGGGAGTAATGAAGCTCCACCTTCTTGGCCTGCGCTATCGCCCGGTAACGGTAGCTGTCATCGTCCACCGGGATGTCCAATAATAATTTCCCCGTGTTATCATGTATTCTCATGACCCCATGTATTCAAGTTCGACAAGATTGTAGGCGGAAATGGTAGTCGCTGTAGATGCGTTTTCTATATATAACAGACCATCGGTTATAGTTATCTCTATGTCCTCGCAAAACTGTGTAGAAGTAGATATCGACTCGCCATTTTTGAAAAGTAATGTGACAGGTACCCCGTTTACACAAGTGGCGTTATTCGCCCATACTCTAGCATGATCAAGATTTGACGTGTGGGCGAAGAATCTTAAAATATATCTTCCATTCGGTAAATTTTTCACGGCAGCTACTGAAAAGGAATTTTCCTCTTTTGTGGCTCCATACATGAAATAACCAATGCTAGCGTTTATTGTGGACACGTTTTTGTATACGTAAGGAAGGTTTGCCAATGTGGCTGCGTAATACGCGCCTCCACTGTCGTCTAACCCGGAGTTATAAAATTTCACGACATTCACATAAGTTTTTCCCGTGACCCCTGCGATTTCCGCTCTCGCCATGCGAACCCCGACCTCATTGTTATCAATATCAACCAGAGAGCTCGTGTAATCACTACTGGTTGTATTAACATTCACCCAACAGCCATTAGACGGGGATTGCACTTTCTGTTGGTTGCTCCAATCATCCGATCTAAACGGTTGCAATATAGCCTTCCACGTCCCGCCGGGCGCCACCTGCCCGGAGACGGTCAGGCTCACGCTGTCGTACAGGGACTCGTTGGCCGAGGATCTCACGGTTATGACGCACGAGCCCGCCGAGACAAACGTCACGAGACCCGAGACGCTTACCCTCGCCACCGACGTGTCGGAGCTGGAATAGGCCACCGCCTTGTTCGTGGTGTTGGACGGGGATACCGTCACGGACAGCTGCGCCGTGCCACCGACGGCGTGATCCCCGGCAAGGGCCGCCTTATTAGTGACAGATACGGACGTTGGCATCACCACGGCGCCGGCGACGGCGGTAAACGAGGCCGTGTCCTTGACAGAGGGACTCGCAACGCTCGAGACCGTGATCACGCAAGACCCGGCACCCACCACGGAGACCAGACCATTGCCGCTAACGGTGGCAACCGAGGTATTCGAGGAGGAGTAAGATATCCTCTTGTCGCTAGCGTTGGACGGTGATACCGTCACGCCCAACTGGACTCTCGCGCCTACGGTCAGCTCCTGCCCATCAACGGAGGACTTGTTGGTTATCGTAATCAAGCTTACAGGGGTTACCGGCGGTGTAGACCCCGCAATAGACCCTAAATTAGATGCGAATGAGCAATCTGTTAAAATTATATATTTCCCCATTTTATAAATTATCTATAATTGAACTGTAGTAATTAGCAAGTTCAGGTTTTAATTGGGACACGAAGTATCCAAGGTCATTTAGGTACGTGCCACGTACGTATGACACCGATGTCTCTCTCACTCTAGATATTAACGTGTCTATTGTAGTAATGATGCGGGAATCCCCATAGACGTTGACTATGCCTTTGGCCTTATTATAGGTCACGTTCATCAACCTATCCTGTCCCTCGGGGAATGTTATCACGCTAGAGGCCGTCAGATTCATCGTGAGTGTCGCATCCGTAAATTCAAGGGGGTTACCGTTGGCGTCCTTGGTAGGCATATATATTTTTATATGGAAACGTGCCCCCTCCTTATAGACCCGTATCTTAGAATATTTACGTACGCGATAGTAGTCAAAGAATTCTAGCAGTGACGGAACCCACATTATATCAGCGCCGCCTTTTCCATAGGCGGTAGAGAAATCACGTAGCATGTTTATCTTTACGTCAATGGCGTTATGCGTACCAAGTACCATGAAACGACGGTTCTCCACATCCGGTATGGTCAGCTCATTGGCAAAATCGGTGACAAATGTAGACAGCCCTCCATCATCAAACCAACCACGTCCAATGGAGTTTATATAAAATTGCTCGTTGTATGACGTGTTGTAAGGCGGTAGATCTATATTGTTGTATTCGTTGGAGGAGCCAGTGAACCATTTTATGTAAGCCGCTAACGATCCGTAGGCGTCACCACTTTGCCAATACGCCAGATTGGTCGCGGGACTCGCCACGGTGTAGCAACTAAACTTTTTAAACAACCTTGCGGCATGGCCATAGCCGGCTTTATCCCCATCCGGTATAGCGTGCATACGACATCCGTGTAAACCAAAGATTTTATATAGAGTATCGTCCATCTCAAAACAGGGAGATAACGTGGCGTGATCACCTTTCACCCCTTTTGGTAAATTGAACATTGTCCCTAGATAATCTATCTGTTTAGCATCATTTTCATTCACGTTATGAGACCCCAGACTATTACCATATAAATATATTTCCTGGTAATTGCTATAATGGCTATTTGTGGAGCCTGAATACAATGTGTCTAAATTAGAGCAAAGCAAGCATCGTGGAGTGCCATTGTAGTATGGTTGCGGCATAAAAATTGCCGTAAAACAAAAGCGTTTGTCAAGACCGCAACTATCAGTAGTCATTGGGATGTCGTAGGTAACAGTCGATAATCCCTTACTTTTAAGAGTGGGGAGCTTTCCTGCGAGCCATTGGTTCTGCCCGTACGTCACGCCATTACTGGTAGAGGCCAGATCACGCCCGTTGAACAGGGCGAAGAACCTAGCGTAGCCGTCAGTGGCGTTATCGTCGATCGAGACCGTCATGGCTATCTCCTTGCCGTATTTTAAAGCGGCGAAACCGATACCGAGCGAGTCGATATCCGGGATGGAGCCATCCTCCACCGTGAACTCGAAACCACGGTACTCGGTGCCGTCATCAACCTTGACGTAATTCAGGGTCACATGGATGGCGGATATGCTAGATACCGTCTGGGAGGGGGTCAGGACAAGACGCAAGCCTCCGGAGGTGTTTTCCAGCGAGGCCTTGTTGAATACGTTACCGTATACGATCTCGCCGGAGCTGGAGTGTACCGCCACGTTATTGATGACCACATATTTTTTATAGTCGATAAGGTCGAGGAACGGGAAGGAGGCGGTGACACTCGTCCCGGCGGTCAAGGAGCTCGCCTGCACGGTCACGATCCGCTCGTACAGGGGGAGCAGGATCACCGCCCCGTCCGTGTCCTCGTATTTGTACTTGCCTATCACGGCCTCGCCCGTGGAGTCCACGATCTTCTCGTAGGTGGTGCCGGGACCGGAGCCGGAGCCGCCTATCCCGGAATTGATCAGCTCAAGGATATGGGGGGATAACGCCGCGGCGTCAAGCCCATCCGTCTCCGTGTACTGCAGCCCCACGTTACCGCTACCGTCCGTCACGTAAAAACCCTTCTTGGTGGTATTGAAACCATCCAGTTTCCCGTCAAGTCCATCACCCGTGACGTTAATCTCCGCCACGATCGAGTTGAACTCCTCGGCCGTGAGCTTGTCACCCTTCCTCTTTGTCGCTATATTCAATGCCATACCTGTTTTTATTATATCATGTTATTTTTAATCAAGCTCGAAATCAAACTCATACGGGAAACCACCCGTCACCGCCTCCCCGGGGGAGCAGAGGAACGGGTACCCGCCGATGAAGGCCCTCGTGATACGTCCCTCGGCCACGTCGAGGCAGGCGTACAGCGTGTCCTCGCGCCTGTCGCCCAGCGAGAGGTAGGAGTCGTAAGGCAATACAATGATATTCCCCGTGCCACCTTGAGCGATCCTCGAGTACGGGAACCGCACGTTACGGTTCGTCGTGCCGTCCACCCCCATCAGCACGATATCGTCCAGTGCCCCCGCCTCCGGCATCTCCGTGATCTTGCGACGGCGGACCTCCGTCCCGCCGGTCCCGGAAGAGGCGCCGGCGTCCAGACCGGCGATATAGCCCGTGGGGGCCGCCGCACGGTTCAGGGACAGGTCGACAAGGGCGTCATCCTCGGTAGAGACAAGGAAGTCGTCCTCGGTCGCGAAGGCCGTGAACGCCAGCGTCAGGCTGAACTCCACCACCACACGTCCGGACAGGCCGGCCAAGGTCCAGCCGGAGGTCGATTTATAGTAGCAACCGTACGACCTGCCCGTCCCCGCGTAGCCCAGCGAACGCTCCCCGGGCCGGATCAGGTCGTTGAAGAAAGCCGTGTAGCACCGCCAGAAACGCTCTATCGTATCGGTGACCAGACAGCACTTGAACGTCACGTCCTTGCCCTCGAACACCACGGTGTCGGCGTCGTACAGCACGCCGTCCATCGTGGAGAACCTGCGGGTGAGGTTCTGCCTCACGGCGGCCGACCTGAGAACGCTGTCCCGTCCCTCCTCCACCATGACACCGTACGTGTCGAGGGGGACCCCGTCGAGGCTGTAGGATGACCCCGGGATCAAGACCCCGCCACCTTGCGCCGCCGGGTAGGTATCCTCCCTCATGGGGAAGTCATCGGCGAAACGGAGGCTGAGCGAGACGAGGCGGTCCGCCGTGCGCCCGTACGTGACACGGCCCGGCTCCGACAGCAACCGCAACCTCCACTCACGACCGAGGGCCGGGACACGCACCGTCCGGTAGCCGGGTCTCGCCACGTACGCTATGAACTCGTCGATATCCATCGCCGGGTCGCTGGCGACAAGGGGGATCGTGAGCTCCTTGCCCGACAACACGGGATTCTCCAAGTCCACCTCGATGCCGTCCTCCTCCGGCCACACGTTCTTGTCCGGCTCAACCAACGCGGGGAAGGAGAGAAGACCGTCGTAACCTCCCTCCGTGATCCACACGCCGAAATCGGTGTAGGCGTCCTTGCCGTCTATGTATAACTCACCCCTCATAAGATCACCACGGTATTATCCTTGTCTATCTCAACCTCTCCCCCGATATTCACCAGCAGGATCACGGCGTAGTCGCTCGCCACGACCCTAGCCTTGCCGCCGTGCATGAGGATCACCTTGTGAACACGCTCGTTATCGTCTATCGTTATCACCGCATCCGTATCACCTATCACGGCGATATTGCCGGGATTGGTTACGTCCACGTGGCCGGAGTCAACGTACACCCCGTAGGGCATCACGTGACCGGCCATGCCACGGAACATGTCTAGCGACGGGAAATCATTCTCCGCGCAAAACTCACGCCCCTGCGGGCTGAAGAACAGCCACACGAGGCTTCTCCAGTCCGTCACCCCGTTAGAACCACTGCATGCCCCGAGCGAGAGGGCCGATTTGATTATGTCGTTAACCGTCTCCATCATTATCTTGATCTCATTAATATACCCTTGTCGTTAATAGTCTTTATACCGGAGGCCGCCGACTTGGTATTGGCCTCTATCTTTTCGGATAGAGCCTCTATACGTCCGGAGATCTCCGCAACCTTGGCCGTGTTCTCCGACACCTTCCCGGACAGGTCCTTGATCGCCTCCACGTTCTTCCAGCCTCTTGTCTGGAGGTCGTAGATGAAGCGCATCTGATCGGCTATACCCGTCACTTGCACCAACGTCCTATCTAAAAATATAAGTTGGGTCGACATCTTACCGTCTATGACGTCCGCGGAGTCCTGGGAGATGGAACCAACGCCCTTGGACGAGGCCGTACGCCCGTCGTCCTCCTCTACCGCGTTACCGGTATTGAAATATTTGTCGGCCCAACCAAACTTACGGTCGAGGTCGTCGGCCAGCTCCTGCGCCTTCCGATCCAGATAATCCTGTTCCCAGTCGCTGATATAATCGTCGGACCAGAACTCGAGCAGCTTCTCCCGGATCTCTTTCATGGGATCGGACGCGGCGGCCTTGATCGACTCCGTGACCATGTTCCTTATCATCTTCCTCACGAGATCCTTAGCTGATTGGGCCTTGTCTTCCCCAGCTGACCATGCCTCGGCGTAAGCGTTGGCGAAATCGTCGATCGCAGATTTTATGTCACTACCGAAAATGGCGTCCTTGCCGGCCTCCTTGTTATCCGCTATGGTATTATTGATCTCGTCTATCTGGTCCCGCCACTCCTTGATACGGTCATTGTCGGTTTTCTTCTTGTCCTCCTCCTCCTTGATCTGGTTTTGGATAAGCACTTTTTGCTGTTCCAATAGCTTATTCTGCTGGTCGATAAGCTTGGAGGCATCCTTGGAATAGGCTTTCTCGATGGACCTGCCCAGCTTGTCGTACGACTTGTCCAACGTATCGATCTGATCCTGCAAACGCTGGATACGACTCTCGTTCTTCTTGTCATGGATCTTGGCGATAGAGGAGGCAAGGGATGTGACCACCCCGATAGCGGCACCGGCGGACGCACCGATCGGCCCGAACATCGCGCCGGCTTTCGCCCCGTCCATGGCGGAATTGACCGCGTCCATGGCCACATTCAAGCCTTCGGCAATACCGGACATAAGGTCACTACCGAAAGCGTCACCTAACTTGGAGAACGTGTCGGAGAGGAACTGTCCGGCTTGCATGATATCACTCATGCCGGCATCTATCTCAGCTAAGCCTTCTTTTAGTCTCTTTGTATCATCCCCAGCTGAGAACACCTTTTTAAGGCCGTTCGATACCTTGTTGAAAGACGTGTCCATCTGATCGGCCTCCTTATTGACGTTGGCGATCTCGTCCTTTATGGCCTGTAACTTCTCCGGGGACTTGGAAAGGATATCAAATTGCTCCTTGGTCAGGCCGAACAAGCCTTTTCCGTCGGAACCGGTCTTGAACTCGCCCTCATTGATATAATCAAGCATGGCCTGCGCCTCCTTGGAGATAGACCGTATATCGACCACCGTCCTCTTGCTCATGTCGGAGAATAGCTTCGTGATGATGGACGTTTTCTTCTGGGCCTCGTCATCGACGGCAGCCAGCTCTTTCTTCATCTCTTCACCAAGGGACAGCTTCTCACCCTCGGTAGTGGCCTTGTCCATCTTCTCGTTATAAAGTTCCGTGATAGCCTGACGCTTTTCAAAATATGAGCCATATTCTTTCAGGTACTCGTTCATGGCACGTTTCTCTTCCTCCAGTTGTTCCTTATTTACATTAGAGGTCAATCGCTCCCGTTTGACATATGAGTTCACCAAGGCTGTATGAATCTCCACGGTCTGTTCTTTAGTCAGTTTGCCGCCTTGAGCGTCTTTCCACTCTTTTTCCTTGGTAAGTATGGCGGCGATCTCATTGTCATAGTCTAGGTTTATCTGGGCGATCTTCTTTGCGGAACCTTCTTTCATTAGGTCGATCTCGGATTGCTGGTTCTGCCGGCGGAGGGATAGGAGTTCGTCTTGAAGTTTTTTTCGCTTTTCTAGTTCCTTTTTATCAATAGGTGTAGCTATTTTCACCTTTTCCTCCTCTTGTTGGCTACTAGCTAACGCCTCCGCCTTCGTACGAGCCTTCAATCCTTGTACGACTATCTCAACCGCTTTATCATGCTCAATCTTCAACTGCTCGTTCCGTTTTCGTAAACGACGTAACTCAAATGCCTCCGAAAAGCTGGTATCAATCCAACTTTTCTTGTCTAGCTGGGAGATTCGATGGTTATTTTTTGCAATTTCATCCTCTATGGAGTTTACGGTAGCGCGCTGTTGGGCCATGGTTCGCTCATCTATCGATTTAGAAAGCATCTTATTAGCCTCCGTCATATCCATCAACATAAACTTTTGCAAGGATAGATTTTTCAGTTCATCCGGATAGAGGGCTTGTAATTTCTCGTATGCCTCCACTTTCTGTAACATGGACTTGTTATCGTCGCGTAAAGCATTCAATAGTTCATCCGTTTGAGATCTCATGCCTTCTATCCAGTCCTTCATCTCTGCGACCCTCTTGTTATGGGAATCCAACGCCTTCTCTGATGCCGTCGCCTGTGTCGCAAGCTTGAAGATCGCATACCCAAGGGCCGTAACACCCGCCACGGCCAAGACATACGGATTCGCAAGGGCAGCTTTTCCGGCGGCCAACATTGCGACAGCCTGTTTTTTCAAAGCACCTGTAAGCAGCGCGGTTGCGGTCGTATGCTGAATCGTCGCCAGTCTGCTCAAAGCTGATGTCTTGATATAAGATCGTTGCGCCACTTGAACCAACAAAATAGCTGTTTTATAAGAAAGAAACGCTCCCGCCGCATTTTTCACCAATGCCTCAACCCTCGATATCGTCCCCTCGATATCATTGTTCTCAAAAGCCTCATTAAACGCCTTGGCGATATCTGACACCTCTTTCAATATCCTCTCTCCCATTGGGCGCAAATAAGCCTGTACATTATTCGCCAACAACGTGAGCTGATTATCGGCGGCGTCAGCCATCTTCTCAAACGCAGCCTCTGTCGCACCCAAGGAGCCCTGCAACTCTCCCAAATCATTTGCTGCCGCCTTTGCATTCTTTCCAGTCAAAGCCAGTGTAGCGGCCAAGCCTTCATCCGTGCCAAGCATTTCCTTCATCTTGGAAGCGGAACCACCAGCCTTCTCATAAATCAATTGTAATGCCTCTTGGAAAGTACGACCTTGGAAAGCGGCGTCTCCAAGTTCTCCAGCGGTTCCTTGGATAGCGGCACGGATCTGTGTCATAGCCTGCGCCGTCGGCGTTCCTTGCTTGGTCAATGAAGCGACAGCACCCAACACTTGGTCGATACTAATCCCATACGCGGCCGCAATAGGAGCAACTTGGGCTATGGAGGCTCCCAATTCGCCAAATGTAGTCTTACCCAACCGGACGGTTGTAAAAAGCTGGTCCGAGACCGTACCGGCTTCCTCCGCAGACATCTTATAAGCATTCAGGATCGTTGTAATAGCATCGGCTGCCGTCTCGGTTTCCGTAAGCCCTCCCACGGCAGCTTTAGCCGAAACTTCTAGGATCTTCATGCCATCCGCCCCGTCATGTCCGGCGGAAACAATGCTATATAACGCCTTGGCGGCCTCCGGAGCCTTGATCGGTATCTCTTGGGTTATGGATATGACCTGATTCATGAAACCGGTCATATCATCCGTTACCTGCGTGGAAATGGTCGCTACTTCCAGCATGTTTTTCCGGAACTCCTTCTCGAAGTCGTATGAACTCTTCGCGGCCTTGGCGAACGCCGTCGCCGCGCTGATACCGATACCACCGAATACGTCAAAAGACGTGATCTCACCGGCCAAGGTCTTGATAATCCCCATCGCTTCCCGTGTTCCCTCGTACATGCCGGAGTTATCAAGACCAGTAGCCATAAATAAGGCTCCATCCCTATTTCTGATTCCCATAATGCGTTTATGGTAAAATATAGGATAGCCTTTCATGTGAGACTGTCAACCGTTAAAAATTCACTTATAAGTTATCTTTTTCGACATTTTCTTTTGCCTTGTCGCTTTTTCTTCGTTTTTTTGTAAAAAGAAAAAATTCATCGTGGAACTTGAGATTGTCAAAATAAAGCAACTGTCAGGAAAGAAGACTCAAATATATTCTGTCATTCTCAATCAAGAGGATCAGAGCGTTTTTGAACAATTTCTTCAGAACAACTATTCTGGATATCCAACCGAAATAGAAGATATCGTATATAAGTTGAAAATTATGGCTACAAAAACGGGGGCAGCCGAACACTTTTTCAAGCTAAATGAAGGGAAACCGGGAGATGGTGTTTGCGCTCTATTTGATAGTCCTGACAAAAAATTAAGAATCTATTGTATTCGATTTGCTAACGTTGCTATCATTGTTGGAGGTGGAGGATATAAGCCCAAAAACATTAGAGCTTATCAAGAAAGTTCTTCCTTAAAAAAAGAAGCTGAAACAGTGGTTCGAATATCCAGAATCATATCAGAAGCCATCAAAAACAAGGATATACATCTCGATGATAACGGTTTTTTCTTAGGTAATTTAAAATTGAAGGAGGAATAAATATGAACAATACATCTATTTTGGATACAGTACTTGGCAATATAGACACGAAAAGAGCCAAGAACATGGAAAGACGTATGATGCTTGCCGTAAAAATAGCAGAAGGTATCAAAAGGAAAGGTCTATCCCAAAAGGAATTTGCCGAAAAAATGAGTAAACGTCCCTCTGAAATATCCAAATGGTTAAGAGGTGACCACAACTTTACAACCAGCACTCTTTTTGATATTGAAGATGTTTTGAATATCCATCTTATAGATATCAACGAATATTCTCATGCAGCTTGTCCGGCCTCGATATAATAAAAAAATGAATGGAACACCCCCTGTGGGAGTAACAATGATTAATGCACGCGGTATCCTCCTTTTCGTAGGAGGGAAGGAATATTATCTATCGTATGACAGATACCCTTGGTTCAGAAATGCAAAAGTATCGGATGTATTGGACGTGACCATGCCGGACGAGGATTCGTTGCGTTGGGACGCAATTGATGTGGATCTTGAGATTGACAGCATAATCCATCCGGAGCGTTACCCAATTACTTTTCGCTAGAAAACACCGCTCTGGTTATCGAGCAGACACTCTGAAGATCTTGACACATTTACAGAGAACAAAAACCGACCAGCCTCACGGTTCGTCGGTTTTTTTACAACCAAAATCACTATGACAAACGTTCTCTACGCAAAGTAATATATATCATACCGGGCTCATTCTTCGAACCCTTTTCTTTTTTCCCGTATCGAAATCGATTACCTCGACCCACTCGCCATGATTATCCCCGGATTGATCATCGTCCACGAGCAGTGATTTGTTTCGGTCGTTCACCAAGTAACCATGTTCCCGTAACATGGACATGACAAGCGCCAGATCGCTGTCCAATGTCCGCTCATGCGTATACCCGAACGCCTCGTTACATAGTACAAGGAACATGAAGCTACTTTGCGTCACCGGCTCCGACCTACCCAAGTCTCGTTGTTTTCTTGAAGGGCTATTATCTCCTCTTCGCTTAACGGGCTCACAGCTTCCAAAGCTATGATAGTACGAGAAAAAGGGTTACAACCCAGACGAAAGAGAATAGCGTTCAAAAGGATATACAGGTCTTCCCATGTACAATTATCCTTCAGTACCTCCCGGAACCAAGCGGGCATGTCCCCTTTCTTGTTATGGATACCCAAACATACGATCTCAAAGATCAACTCGTCATATTTCGCCATCAACTCCGACAGTACACTATCAAACGTAACATCCTTATGAGCCACGATAGCATCCTTGTCCGCCTTGTCAATCCGCAAGAGTAACGGCCGTATCCTAAACCCGGTCCTTACCGTGATCGGGGTGATAACGATACTATCACCAACGTTCTTACCCGCCGGGATCGTCTCCGGCTTGAACTCGAAAGGAATCACGACTGACCGACTTGTCACCACGTCGCTCTCAATCTGTAGTGCTCGCTTTACGCTCATAGTCTTTTAATCGATTTTGTAATTTCTCAACCTCCTGCCAAATAGCTTCACTAATATCATCACCAGAAGAAACACAGGCTATTTCCTTATTGGGATAAATCAATTTTAGATATAAGTTATTAAGAAAATATGAATAACCATCAATCGAACACTGCATTTTAGCAATCTCTCTAATTCCTTCCGCATTCATAATCATTTTCCTCTAAAATATAAGAGCCCCGGCAAAAACCGAGGCTCTAGACAACCTAAACAAAAAACATCATTCCGTGTCTTCCGATACGGCCTTCACCGCCCTGCTATACGGAGACGCTTGTTTGCCAGCCGCAGATACCGGTGTCATGATCGTGGCCTTTACCAATAAGAGATCGCAATTCTCCTTATCCGGGGCTTGGCTGATCTTCCCGAACACAGAGCACTTGACAAAGACATATTCCGTGAACTTACCTTGGTACGGCAGGCTCTGTAGCCTGATCGTCTTCAATATCGAGGGCGTAGACAAGGGAGCCTCCCATTTATCACCGGAAACGGTTCCCCCGCAAAACATTTTCATCTCGTCGCTCGTGGGAGAAGGGATAGTGAACTCTATACTGGAAGGATCTCCTTTCCGACTCACCACCGCCCAAGGATCCTCATGTCCCATGGACGTAAAACTAAGCTCCTTGGCGTCCGAGAAATTGAACGTCACCGTATCCACGTCAACGCATTGGGTGAACTCGGTACCGGCCACGCCATCCCCGGGTTCCGCAACTCCTAAATACGCCACATCCAGCGCTAAACTTCTTTCCATATCACTAATCTAATTCTGTTATAACCTCTAATCTAATATTCGTACAATCGAAGCCATCCTTGGCCTCGCCCATAGGCTCAGACCAGACGATCCGAGATTTCCAATACATCCCCAACGGCGGCTTGATATCCCGCAACACGAACCTCACGCCTCGTACGGTCTCTATCATCAACTGTCGATCCGATACGCCTTTCGAGGGTCTCTTGACGAAGATATTGATATTTATCGATCCCTTGTTGACATAATCTTTCCCATTCAAGGCCAGAGAGCGGATCGTGATATGATTTCTTTTCTCGCCATCGCCGGATTGATCCTTATACAGGATAAAGCCCGTACTCGCCGGCTCAACCGCATTATATACGATATCCACTATATCAAACTGATCTGCCATGTTCAATATCCTTTCTCAGCGAGTTTATCAAATAACGTTCGACTCTGTTTTTTGATCCAATCCTCGGCATGTTCCGTGGCAACGGAGATAACATCCAGATTTTCGATTGCTTCCACATACTTGGCATAAGGCATAGCGGCTACACCAATCAATACCCAGCCATTCTTATAAAGGGGTAGTAATTCTGATACGAGCCTTTTAGCCTCTCTCAATCCCGTATGTTTATCGGTACCTTTCTCATCTGACAACTCGTAGTTCTCGGTCAATATATCGCCATCCTTAACGATCACATAGCCGATTGAACTACGAAGATTGCCGGTATGATTCTGATAGTTCCCTTTTTTTCGAGCGATCTTCACGAACTCTTCCCCGGCACGTTGCAATAACTTGTATATCCGCTCTTCCGCCCGATCCACATAGTAATCGAACCAACGCCCTACTTCCCTATCACTCCACATTGGAGTCAAACCACCTTTCCTTGCCATAAGCTACACATAGATTACAGAGTGAGTCTGAAACGGTTCCCAGCTAATGATATCCACATCGAGAGCGATACTATCAATCCGGATATGCTTCGCGTTTTCCACAGGACGGGCTTTGGTCGAAAACTCACCATGCACGATGAACTCTCTTCCATCTACGTTCCGCTTCAACTGCTGTCCACTATTGGACGGGTAGTATTGCCCAGTGACCTCTATTTCCGTCGGTTTACCGGCAACCAATTCCCCTTTGACTAATTGGCAGGATTGAATCGTCACTATCGCAGTATGTGAATATCGCTTTACCATCTGTTTCTCGCCCTTCCTTTGGGTACCTCGATCTTATTGCCTATCAATTCCGCTTTCTCCGGTTCTCCTCCCTCCCGGTATAGTCGTTTCGCCGTAGCGTCATACCATGCACGGGGATACGTGATAGAGAGCTTGTTTTCCGTGAAGTCCGGCAGACCGCCGACCATGGAATAAAGGTCGGCGGCCACCAGCTTTTGTTTTTGGATATCGATCGTCTTACTATCTTCTGTACCTTCAAAACCGCGTCCCGGCAAAACGACGTTATCCAAAAAATCTTCACAGTCAGTGAAACCGGGATAAGCGAGTATCGTATCTCGAATCGTCTTAGCCATGATTGTTATTCTCCGTTTTCAGTATCCTGAATCGTTTGATCCTCCGGTTCGACGGTTTCACCCAAGAATGTCGCCGGGATATCATCCGTACCCTCGGTATCCTCGGAAGCGTTCCAATCCTTCCCATCCACTTTCATGATGAACATGGCATCCGGATCATTCACGACAGGAATAGCGTTCGCTTCCGCTTTCGTCCATTCCTTGAACGGTTCCAGCTCAGACCATTTGGTTACCAAGATCCAATCCTGCTTAACCATGAGAGCGATTTTCTGCAAGGTAGCGGAAGACTCGGCGGCGATCGGCCCATGCTGAATGTCGCCCACCTTCAAATCCTCCAAGAAGCATACACGCTTACGCTCCCAAGGATTGATCGTCTTACGACGATGGGCACTATCCTCGATACGGACAGCCGGGTTCACGGTAATGATCTTCACCGGGATCTCCTGCTCGGCCAGATACTCGTTGATGAGATTCTTTGTCACCAATATCTTGGAGGACGAATTAACCCATGCCTTTAACGTGTCGAACGTGGATTTCTGTTTCTTTAGCAAAGAGAAATCAGCCACGTGCATTACAACGTAACGGATCGTCACCCCTTCGGCAGAAGCGGCCACAACCGTATCCTCAATATCCTGCAATCCATTGGCCGTTGTAGCGTTACTCCAGTCCGTAGTAGATTTACGCTGGTTCTTCTTCGGCATACCGCAACCGACAAACTCAGCCGTAACGACACCGCCATTGTTCTTTGCCGACAAATGGAAACCCGCACGGCTCATGAGCTGCATACACCACCATTCGAAACGGGCACGAACGGAGTTATACACGAAATCCTGATCCTTGAAACCCAGATTCAACAATGCCAACTGGTCCGCGTCACCTTGCGCGTCACGTTCCAATTGCTTATACTCGTTGTAATCGCTCTCGTTCATGCCACGCTTGACGGCTGTCTTCGGGATATCGCCGGACAGCTTGCTGATCACCTCACGGGTCTTCTGCGGTGCGGAAGCGTCGAAAGAGATCACGTCTGCCATTACCGGAGCGCCTTTCTCACCGGTCAGAGTCTCCCACTTCAACGAGGTCTTTCTTTTCACCCCGAAGAAGTTCGGGAAGACAACCGGTTTCACATGACGGGTATTCAAACGGGCCGCCATGTTCTTTTTATTCACTTGCTTAATTAAACTTCTTTCCATATATCTGATTTTAATGGATTACACAAAACGGATAAACGACATTAATGCCTTCAAGTCCTTATCTACCGGGAACGGCATACAGGATTCGTTTACCGTACCTCTTACCAGTAACCCGGACTGCTGGTTGGCTACAGTCAAGTCGACTTTATTCATCGTGACAACCAATTCGCCATCATAAGGCAACTTGGCGGCTTTCGCAGCCTGTTTGTCTTTAGCCTGAACCAATACCTGACCTTTTGCGGCAGCACCGATAGTCGCTTCCAACGTGATCGTATCAAACTCCGCATTACTCTTATCAATAGCCGTGATCTTATCGGACGCGCCTGTCAAAGCTCCACCAATCGTCACGAAGTCACCCACACCAAACAGATGGTTCTTGGCTACCTTATACGCTGTCGCATCGGCAGCGGCCGCTTCTGAAACCAACGCTGTTTTCAACACATGATACAATCCCGTTTCCGGATCTTTCACCACGATCACGATCGGAGGAAGCTCGTCCAACGACTTGCCATTGAACAAAGCGTTCCGCAAATCCCGGCGGTCAATCGTCCCACCGCCGATCACATCCTCAATAATCTTTTCAATTCCGGGAGGATACTGGAATTCTCTTTCTCTTTTTCTGTACATAACGTTACACTTTTCTTGGATTATTCAATACCCAGGTTCACCACACCGGGATTATTCGCACTCTTGTCGGCATCCTGATCCATCAGCTTCGCCCAATCCGCCTCGGAACGCTCCGGAAGATTCACGGAACCGGGAGCGTAATCACCACGGGCCACGGCATCATCGATCGCCTTTTGCTGGATTCCGGTAAACTCTTCGGAAAGCGCCTTGATTTGATCCTCGATAGAGGTTTCCGAAGCCAAGTCCACACGTCCCAGCCAGTTATCCGGAAGACCGGCATCCTTCAACTGCTTACGGACTGTTTCTTTCTTAGCCTCGTTTGCCGAGTTGGTAATGGAATCGCCCACCTTCTTAGCCATATCATCGACGCTCTTCCTCATACTTTCCAGATAAGCTTTCAGTTCCGGGCTAAGATCCTTCAACAGCTCTTCTTCCGTTTTCTTGTTCTTATCCAGATCTTCTACAGGTTTACCATCCTTCAACCCATGCTTGGCTTCATAAGCGGCGACAGCGGCCGTTTCAGCCGTAGTCTTAGCTTCATTCTCCGCTTCTTGGATTGCCGGAAGAATATTATCCTTGAACAGGTCCACGAAAGCCTCCATCCCCTCGGCTTTCTCAATCTTGAACGTTTTCTGAATACGTTCCACATACTTCTCCGGCACGCCTTTTGTCTTACATGCCGCCTTGATTAAATCTAAAATTGTCATAAGAGTTTTCTGTTTAAAATATAAGGGAGGGGAAGAAAGTTTCGTGCATAAAAAAAGCCCGTGGACACGTCCACAGGCTAAAACTTTTCAGTTTTTATTTATCTACAAGATATTTATCTATCATCTTTATAATATAATGTGCAATAACCGATTCTGCTATTGACAAAATAAAAGAAACTAATGTTTCCATATTATTTAGAATAATCAAATTAATAACTATCCTATCTTGATGACGGAGAGTAAACCTCCCTCACGGAGATTTCTAACCTCTCTTTTTTAATTATCTTGATGATAGCAACCTCCGGTGAGAAAGTCGAGTCCATCAACAGTTGCAACTACAAAATAACAAAGAAATATTTGTATATTCAAAAACAAGTCCTCATATTTGCGATGTCTATCATATTTAACTAACGGATGCGGGTAAAATTCGCTCGCATAAACAAAGCCGAGCATATTTTATGCCCGTACATTAATTGTATAATAACATTAGGTATTTGTGTACCCCTGTGTGGAACCGTAATAGAACCACAGCATCCGTTGGAATGTGATAGACAGCAGGAAAGGCACAAATACCTTTTTAATTATATTTATTATGTCTATCAATTCCAACAAATCCAATGCCGCCAACAATAGTAACGGCAAAAGGACGGCCCAACCCTCCGAAATGGGCAAGTACTCCACTCCAGAACTGCAAGCCGCATTCAATTCCGGTCGAGAGATAGGAAGAACCGAAGGAATGCTATACTACATCAAGCACGCTTCCGAGAACATGCAAAAGGAGGCTGAGAAGTTAAATTCGAAACTACAGGCACAAAAAGCGAAAGTATAATAGAGATATTACGTGGCAATTGAGTAAACAATTTAGAGGGCATCGGGTGTATTCTGTAAACTGCCACTTTACTACAGAATCCCCGTTGCCCTCATTTTCTTTAATGAAGCAACCATTCAGCGAACTCCTCATGATCCATCATAATCGGTGTAGCCACACATATACAGTGCGGATGCCATCCGGTAAACTTGAAATCTTTCGGATATTTGCCAGCCTTGGCATCACACACAGGACACGGCCCGTGATTCGTCGGCGAACGCTCCACCTCTATACCAGTCACAAAATCCATATTCTGCCAACGCTCGTAGTCGGCAGTACGAAACGCTTTATTTGTTTCCGTCGCAGCCAAGCGAAGAGCATTTTTATAAGACGAGCGATAAACACCCTGCCCCGGATGATAATCTTTCATCGGCTGGGATGGGACCAATTTGCCATTTGCGTCCCTTACACGGCGGAAACGACGGTTGGGTTCGTTTAGTAATTGCCGTATATCTTGGCTGATCAACGCTGCCGGACGACCAGAGGACAAACCCGAAGAAAGATAATATTCCAAATTATCCTTAGCTCCGTCCGTTATATCCCAGACACGGGAGGATATGGTTTTACCAAATTCATCCTTACGTTTCAACAGGGTATTCAGCGCATCTGCACTTCTGGAAAACATCTTATCCTTCAACGTTCTGGATATGGCCATATCCTTGATATAACCTGTTACCAGTTCATCCGCTTTCCTATTGCCTAAATTCCATACATCGGTAACCGTATTGGATATATTGCTTACGAGCTGCGTATGCAGGTCATCCAACAGACGTTCGATTTGCTTCTCTATGGTAGCGTTGCCTATCCATACACGGTCACCTCCATGATCCGACCATTTAGCCAAAAGAGGTCCTATCCTACGGACAAACTCGTCAAACGAATACTTTATGCTACCTTGTTGCCGGAACAGACATTGCAGGAATTGTCGCTCATGAAATGATAGTTCTTTCATTCTCCATATCCCATTGTTAAGCCGATCATCTTATTGCGTTGCGCTGCTGTATCTTCCTCTTCCTCCATCAGCTTCATTTCTTCATCCAAGTCTTCCGTCAAAGGAGAATGAGCCGTAACCGTGCGTTGAGCGTTGATCGGTTTACCTCCATTGGCAAGGGACAGAGTTTGCAACGTCTCGGACAGATCTTCCGGCAAAATAGAACCAAATTCCACATCGATCAGGTTGTTCACCAATTGAGAACGATACTTGATGTTGGTAATATTGCATATCCCGGCCAACACGACCGACACACAACGTTGTACGACCGGACCGAATGTTTCCATGTTCTCACTCGCCTTGATAGTGGTATCCATCAGCATGAATCTACGGGCAACACCGGACAGGTTGCCGATACCTTTCAAATTGTTAAAAGAAAGATCCGGCGTGGATGTCCCGGCAAGCTGTTCACTCTTCGTTTCTTCCAATTCTTTGTCCACAGATGGCTGGGAACCGGTCCACGTCAGATAGTCCGCATCTCCATGATACTCCTTGCCGGACACTTCATCGACTGTGATTGGGAAGTTGATATCTTTCCCGGTTGTTTCCTTAGAGGGTAAATCCGAATTGCCATACGTTTTCAAGATCGGTTCCGCAAAGTAGTCGTTCGTATCAGCCATACGGGACAAACGCATTTCCCGTGCATCCATAATGCCGGCTACTTCGTCCCATTCAGGTTGGAATACATCGGCATACACAACCGGAATCTTCCCAAATAGATTGGGAACCTCTTTTATCGCCCAGCCACCCATTTCATCGATAGCCGTAATAATCTTATCCGCCATCCAAATCGTGCAGCTGTTCCGGATCATACCATTAGAGTTCACTTGGTAACGATGGATAAAGGCATCCATATCATCGTTATCGTCGAAATGGGGATAAAATTCAGAGAAAGTATTTTCATTACGGGGAACAGAAAGTGTTTTTACTTTTAACTCCGTAATCAATTTGCCGTCTAATCCTTTGAAAGTACACGGATAGAATACAAGAGCAGCCTTACTTTCAGAAAGCACCTTACGGGCGAACGACTTCAAGACGGATTGCATTCTCAATCGGCGTTCCCATACACGTTTGAACTCTTGGAAACCATCGTTCTGATCTGTTCCCGTAATCGTCATTTGCCCGCCAAACAAGAAGGCGACAGAGGTACGCACCACCTTTTTCGGGAAGTTGGTAACGATACGTGCCACATCGACAATCTTGTCTTCCAATCGTAACGGTGCCCCATTCTTATCCTTCAATGTCTCCGAATAAACCGCCAGTCGTTTCGGTTCACGCCAGCCGACAGAGGTTTTACGTCGCCGGCGCTCACCGTGGTATTCTCTGTAATATTCTCTTGGTTCCCGGTATTCAATCGTATCGACACATAACGTACTGACTACCTGTCCGAAGTCTTCATTCGCAAGGATTTCGCTTATACTTGGCATAATTGTTTTATGCTAAAATATAAAAGCAAATGTTTTTTCGCTGTCAATACGGCCAGTCTAAACAAGTTCACTTTGAAATATAAAAACCGAGAACACATATCAAAACGCAAGTATGTGGCAGAAAAATATCGGGATTTTATCTAACACGTGTCACAAATATCGAAAAAACACTTTCATTTTACCACTTATCGCCCTCTTGCTACCCGACGTACAGAGTTAGCCTTGCACAACCCAATAAACTCTACATTCTCGGCAAGGATCGTCATACCATCCGGCGCATCATCATGCTTGTTACCACCCTCTTTCTTATAGCTGGTCAAAGCTTTCATAAACCGGTCGTAATCCGAACCTTTCTTATACTCGCTTTCTTCCAAGAAATAACAATGCTTCTTAATCCAACCAGACTTCAACAAGATACGTGTATCCTTATTGGCCGTTGTAGGTTTCGCTTGAATGATACATTTCTCGTTCTTTGCCTTTACCGCCTTACGAACATTGAGAGCGAATATGCGACCACCGTTGTTACTCTCGATACGCATATTGTCGCAACGAGTATCAAGGATCAAGGAAACCAACTTCGGTTCGGTGATCTCGACATTATCTTTCGTAAACAGCACATCGGTAATGAAATACTTCGTACCGAATACCTTGGCAATCGGAGCACAGAAATCATCGTCTCCCTCGTCAGCCACATCGGTAGCTCCGATAACACCGTCCGGTTGCTTGCCCTCAATATCAGCCAATTTAAATCGGTTAAGCTCCGATTTCGGGAACAACAACCCGATTGCCTCGATTGGATCTTGCATATACTCGGCACACCAAATGGAATCGTCCGTTTCCTCACGCAATTCGTGATAATACTCTGTCGTATGTACCTCCTCACAAAAAGAACGGTCGTTCTCATCCAAGGCGGCGATACGAATGATCTCGTCATACTTTCCCATCTCCTCCATACGGCCGAGCACGTCAGTGGCAGACCAGCGGGTACCGATGTCGATAGAACTACAATTTCCTTCGATACGGGAATCATGCGTTCCCTGCTTCCACGACCAGACCTTTTCGTTATTGGTGTCAGACAGCGCATCTTCCAAACTCTTATACAAGTCATCCGTCATGGCGAGCATGGACGCACCGAAACCGATTACCGTACCGCCTACACCAGCCCCGAAGTAACTTACCTGCCGGGCAGTGTCCAAACTCCAACCATGAACGTTCTGCTTATCCCCTCGCAATTGCACATCCGGGAATATCTCTTTGAACCGGGAAGAGCGGACAATATCGCGCGTGTCATACGACAGCTTGTTATACAGCGTATCGGAACAGCAGTTGCGCATGACCGACTCTTCAGGGAAGTGACCGAGCATCCAAGCGATGAACAACGAGGATATATAGGACTTACCGGCACGTGGCGGCATGGAAACGGCCAACCTGCGAATAACACCATCTTGATAAGAATCATACACACGAGTAAAAGCGTCCGCCACATGTTTCAAAAATAAGCGTCTGGAAAAGAATTTCGGGTCATAATATAAACAATATGACCAAAAATCATTTTTCGCTTTCCGGCGTCTCAGCACATCCGCCGCCTCTGCCATCAACAACAATATCTCTCTTCTGTTTTTCTCCATAGATAAAATCCTCTAATTGCTCATCGGTCATCCCCTCAAACTTACTTACGGGAGTAAGCCCACTAATGTTAGAATCCTGCCTGTTTTTCCAACGATCTGGATTACCATTTGTCAAGGTGAAAATAATAGCAGCGGTATCCGGCTGGATATGCTTCTTGACTATAGTTTTCTCTTTGATCTTAGGTTTCTGTTTCTCTTTTCCATTCTCATCAACCACAGGTTTACCACTATCGACATACGTGATCTTCGACTCTTCCACCTCATAACCTTGAATCTTCTTTAATAAAGACTTCTGGGCCTCGGCAACAAAGAATTGCATCCGTGCGTTTTCCGCTTTTTTTATAGAGTCGGAAAAGTCGGATTTTGTTTTCATCCAAGTATAGTAAGTATCCTTGTTTATACCGACCAAATCACAAATCTCGGCAATAGTATAGCTATCCTCCCGAATAAGAGAACAAATTCGATCCACCAATTTTTGACTATACTTTGCCATTAAATACTACTCTCCTTTTTCTTCCTTACTAAATTTAAACATAGAATCCGCCATATCAAGGCAATTCTCCAATTCATTCACGATAGCTTTCAACTCAATATATTTGCGCTTATCCACCGATGAAGAAACACCTTCACTATTTATCTGTCTCTCCAATTCCATAAACTGCTTGCGTTTACGTTCTAATCTCTTCGCTAAAACCTCACGATAAATCATACATAATTTTATTTTCATGGCGAATATCCTTTTCTCTAGTTATTCGCCAAATTTATCAATCTTCCTTAAACAAATCATCATTCGAGAAATCAAGTTCGGGAAAATTTTCCTTAATCTTACTCAGATCCCCTTTATAGAATACAAGCACATTTTGATGCTGCTTACCAATCTTTCGGCTATTACTAAACTGCTTTCCGGCTCTCATAGCCAGACTACCTATGTTGTTAACCAGTATCATCTCATTGTAATAATGCAAGCCTGCTTCCTGAAACGCAGCGATCGTATCAGGAACAAAACTCCGATACACACCACTCTTATCGCGAACCTCTCCTACTACAAACACGGCGAATCGATTAAGCTTCAACAGTGAACAACTCTTCCAGATGATTGCTTTATACGCTTGCAGGAATTCAGGATAATCCATCGTCGATAGGTCTGCCGGATCGTCACTATACACTTCTAGGTCCGCATACGGAGGACAACTAAAAACCAAGTCTGCCTCATAACCTTCTGCCAGGGCATCTATCTCTACACTATCTCCACAAAGCCACAGAGGAGCAAATTTATGACCGCCTTTCCCGCCGAACTCCTCCCCTAATACTTCAACTGCGTTTTTACAGTTGGCTTCGACCTGTTCCGGCCTTAGATCAACACCAAAATAAGTCATATCCAACATAGATGCAACAATACCACGAACGGAGCCACCAGCAAATGGGTCCAGGATACAACCATTGGGAATATTAAACCACCGATAGGCCAGCTCGCACAGTACCGGGTCAAAGATCGAGGTTCCATTCATAAACGGGATACCATGATCCCGGCAATACTTCTGCAATTCGTCCCACGACGGATCGGCACCTGTTTTTTCACGAATTACGTTACGGGCTTCGTATACTCGGGGTGGTTGCGCTGATCGGCTAAATGTAATCTCCTTCTCCCGGCCATCATCACTCTTTATACCAAGATCAAGCCAGGCACGTTTCCGGTCTTGCCAGTTTCCAAGTTTAGAGTCAAGTACTGAGAAAGGAGGAATAATGAAACGTTCTTTCAAGCTGCCGACACGCCCCTTGTCCGGCTTCACATCGTCGATGGAGATATCATCAATATTCAGATCATCGATTTTAAATTCCCAAGCATCCAACTCGTCTGCACTGAAATCTTCAACGATCGCGTCAAAGTCAAATACAGACGTATCAGAGGTATAATTGTCAGCTAGGGCAAGCGCCTTACGCCGAGAATCCTCAGTTGAGAGATCTGTACGCTTGATAGCAATCAATTCCGTACCATCAGACTCCACAATTCGAACCGGTAAGCCTAATTCCAGCGCTTGCTCGTACACTCCGTTCCCTGCAATGATGCAATCATCCTTATCGAAAAGGATAGAACGCCCCGCTCCACAATCCTCCAAACTTTTACGAATCAATCTCTTGTTCTTATCTGTGTGGATGCGATAATTCCGGGGATCATACTTCAATTCAGCCATAACTTTTATTCTAAAATATAACAGGGGAAATCTATTAACCCAGATACAGTTGCAGTTCCCTGATAGCCTGTTCCACGCTCCGAACAATCACATACTTACTACCTGCCATTTCAACTTGGCGTTGGTATTCTTTTTGATCGGGAGATTGTTTTCCCGTCGATGTCTTGAACTCCAAACAAAGGGAAGCATACCCCTTTTTCGGTATCTGAAGGATCACATCAGCTACACCTCGTTTAACGCCTTGGCGCTTCATATTAGCCGCTTCTATTTTATGCCGGCTACCACCGTTCGGGACTGCAAAAAGGAGCCGATCCGGTAGGTTCGGGAAGAATAAAGGAACCTTATTGAAAAACTCCGACTGAATCCGAGCTTCTTCGTTATCATGGTGTTGCTTTTGTTTTGGAGGGTTCTTTTTATCAGAGTAGCAGTTATAACAGATATACCCTTCTTCAGTTTTGATCACAGAAACCGTTTCCCGGCCACAGGCTATACATTTTTGCGCTTTCATATCTTAGTTTTACATAAGATATAAAGACTCACAAAAAGCCACTAAAATCACAAAGGATCATCTTGATCCGCATCATAATTAAACCGTCGATCTCACATAGAGTAGTATATCATTTTTAAACATCTTTTTTATATCACAAATGTTTACTAAATTTGTCAATAATATAAAAATGCATATAATCACAAATTAAAACAAAACACACAAATGAATATAGAAGCTAAAAACAATCTTGTTAAATGGGGAATTATAGAAGATCCTTTCGACTATACCAATTTAGATGAAGAGCTGGTTAATAAATATAAAATATTCAATAATACATTTAGTGAGCTAGTCAAATCTTATGCTGAAGCATTTAAAATTAACCATTCCTTTTTTTATATTAAAAATAACAGATTTTTTAACGCTTTTGCTAAGAGTTATAAAGGATATAATATAATTGGAATAACAAATGGATATGTCGTAAAAATATCCGAATTATTCAATGACAAATATTTTAATTCTATCATTGCTATTTCCTTAATAAATAATCCACAAATATCAAATGGATATATTGATCTACATAAACTAAATAATTTTTCTTTTAACAAGTTCATGCTAGAATGCTGTATTCATTACACATTTAATCATGAATTTCAACATATACTTCAATTTAATAGTGTTAGTGTTAAAAGCATATATTATTACTTTGAAGAGAATATCATATATAATAGTTTTGATCAGCAAAAACACGTATGGGAATTTGACGCAGACAGATTTGGCACATATGGAGTTCTAAAATATATATTTCAAATAAAAAGAAAATTCAATATAATCAATAAAAACACATTTAAATGTTTACTATTTATGGGATTAGGAGGTTTATTTATAAGTAAAATAATATTCTATTTTGGAATAGTCAACCTTAATAATAAGATAAAAATAGAAAAATTTTACACGGAAAAATACACCCATCCACACCCATTAGTTAGAATATTTAACATCATTGAATATTTTTATTTAAGTATTCAAGACGATTTTTCAGAATTGAATATTGAAATGCAAGATTTGTTAAATAATTCCTTAGAAATAGTAAATATATATCTGAAATCATTATATCCAGAACAACAATTAATTGAAAATCTATTTCTTGACATACAAAGATATTTAAAACAGATTACCGAATACAATCAAAAATTATTTAACTTTGCAATAAAAGACAAGTCTATAGTTACATTATTAGAAAAACGGGGCATTAATTATAAATAACAACAAAGATAGATTTATCAACCTTTTTATAATATCCATTAAACGATCACAGATGGTTATTCAAAATCACTATGTGATCTCCAATGTTGTTTTAGATGTTTATACCATGAGTTACTAAGATAACCCACGATTGCTTTATAATTAATACTTTCACGATGAATCGTATAATGAAGAAAGAGCAAAGTCTTCATGCTATCTAATTTGGTCGCCAATAGCAAAAAGACGATACCCTTAAATTTCTTACCTCCCAGATGGCGGCCAAGCGACCCGGATAAGAACGTTCTGAATTAATATATAAATCAGAATTTCTTTTTCCTGGAACTTTCTTTTCCGACAGAGATCTTTCCTTCCTCAAAAGATATCTCCACGGCTTCACTGGCGCGGACCTTGGTTACATACCACTTGCCGGATAGTTTTACTTTGTGGTGGTTGATGTATTTCTTGGCTTCTTTCATGGCTGTTGCTTTTTAAGTTCATTAAACAGTAAAGAAATCCAATCAAACCAATAATAACGGTTTATGCTTGGCCCCGCAGAAATAACAAGTAGCCCAACAATAGAAATTGTCATAACTACAGTCAAAAACAGCATTAAGGTTATCAAAAACGTAATACATAAATATCTCATGGCTTCACCTCCAATCCCTCGTTAATATCATGGAAAATTGTATAACCTATCATTTCTCCTATGTCAGACATGATGGAAAGGAGGCTGTCGTAGATGATTTCGAGCTTGACAGAATAGGCGTCGTTCATCGGGGCTTCGTCATCATCCAGCCAATCCCCGATATGAGTTTTAACAGATTTGAGTTCACGCAGCATAGTGGTCAATTCCTCTCGCTCTTCTTTCAAAGGTAATACCTGCTTTTTCATTGTTTACCTCCTTTCTGTTCCTGAAGTTTCTGATTGAGCTTCTGATTCTCTGCAAAGAGCTGGTTCATGATGTGGCGTTGATAAGATAGCATGCCTTCGGTTCTTCCGAGAGCACGACCGGCATCGAATGCGGCTTGCAGTTCTGGAGTGGAGTACTTACCCATTTCGGAGGGTTGGGCCGTTGGTTGTTGGGTACTATTATTTCCCGACAAACAATTTTTCTCAGTGGAAGACATAAACTGATATATTTGTTTGTTAAGCAGAAAGAAACGGTTCTGCACTTCCCGTTGTCTTCCACCTACTAGGCAGTGGGCGCATTAACGCTCCACACGGGGTTACAAAACCGTTATATGTTCTATGCAAACGAACATAAAAAATGCCCGCAGCAATTAAAATGGCGAGCTTACCCGCCTAGTAGTATGGAAGACATTGCAAATGTCGTAATAATATTTGAAACTGGCAAGAGAAAAATGAACAATTATTCATAATCTACAACTTCTATAACATTCCCGTTCAAATCCATCATAAAAACTTGATCGGATATAACATAGCCTCCAAAGCTGTTTTTCGCACGATATTTATGCCTAACCATAAATCGACCAGAATCAGTTTTTGAAACTTTACTCCATTCTATTCCTTCATAACTTTTAGGATCCTTAAGATTTTTCTTTAAGTATTTTTCCACTTGCCATACAGAATTATCCCATACACTATTTTCTAGTTTAGGAAGTTTATTCTGCTCTTCAATGTTTTTTCTAACATCTTCTTTTATTTGAAGAGTCATTTTGACATCATCTTTAAATGATGATATTCCATACTTGGGCATATTACAAAAAGCCAATGAAATATAAGAATTATTGGAATCAAATTTTATAACCATATTATCTTTAACCCAATATTTTCTAAAGTTATTACGATGATGTTCCTTTTCATCTAAAATAAAGCTAACAGCATTCCATCCTGTTGTTAACTTAAAATCAATAGCTTTAATTAAATCATCGGCCAAATCCTGCGACCAGTTTTTACGAGATTCTTCAAAAATAAATGTTATTTTATCTACTACATCAGTTTCTGTATTAGGATCACTGAAATAATGAAAATTCGATATACTCAATTCTTGTTTACCTGTTCCTAATAAATCTGCTGTAATATAACAAAATGCATTACTTCTTTCACCTCCAAATTCTTTTATAAGCTCATCACATCTCTTTTGATACTCACCCTCTGTACAATTTAAACGAAATCCAAATGGAACAGACAATTCAGTTTCTTGAGCACCTTCAGCGACAGATAGTAGGGTCCATGCCGTATTCAAAGCGTTGTTTAATTCATCCTTCTCTTTTTCCTCCTTCGATTGACAAGCGAACAATAATATTAATGCGAATGTCCAAAACAAGATTTTTTTCATCTTTTTATTTGTTTAGTCTTCGGAACAATCATTCATGATCATATACATTAAATTTACTATCAATGTAAATAACATGCAAAATACATCTATTTCTAAATGCCAAAAAAGGTTTTTTACCAGAGAATCTAAATGCGTATAATTCAGATACATCTGGCGTTAAAAAATCAGGTCTAGGAGGACGTATACTACCCATTTTTATTTTTTCATATCCCATACCATGTCTAGGACTTATTTCTATTTGCTTCCATCCTAATTTTGAAAGATTTACAATTTGATTAATAAAAGCCTTCTTATCTTCATCTGTACAAGCTTCTATATCATAATCTTTGCACAAATGCTTAAAACAAAATATAGGATAATCGATACCTTGAATTCCTAATTCACTTTTCTTCAATTTAGGAGCTTCCGCTTCCGGTTTCTTTATCTTCTTCGTCATATCACTCCTCAATCCTAGTCATAAAAAAAGACTTTAATTTGTCTTTAGATATTACACTATTTAATATTGTGGACTTCCAAGGTGTTTCTTCATGAGTCATATCTCTCAGTTTAAATGCTGAAAATTGTCCATAAGCATTATAAACTTGATCAAACAAATCTTCTTCTTCTAAAGTTAGTTGTAAAATCTCACCTTCTGGACAAGGGATACCATTACTTCCATTACTTTTATATATGTCATATACAGAAGGAATCACCGGTCCATGTTGCCAAGCATAAAAATCATCCTCAAATAGTGGGGCATCAAAACAGGCCAAATGAAACCCTTGCATATAATACAACAACTTCTGCAATTTTAAGTTAGATATTTCATCTCCACAATCCGGACAAGCCTTAGATAATATCTTTTTAGCTATTTCTTTTACGTCGTATGCCATAGTGTTATATTTTGATAAGTGTTTGTCATCATATTTTTACAGTTGCAAAATTAGAATATACAAATAACAGTTGCAAACAGAAATAGTTAAAACATACCATTTTTACTCAAATACCCCTCGCAAATACCTTTTCAATGTGCTGGTATGCTTTTGCGAGGGATAACTTGAAATTTTTTCCTTTGAGAAGAATATAAGGTCCTAAATCCCTTTCGGATTCTGAATTCAATCATCAAAATCAAGAATCAACTGTTTCCCATTAGCCTTCCATTGCTCAAACGAGTAGTCGACAGTCATGTTCATCTGCTTCGTAGCCTTGGCTAGTTTGTTCTTCGCTTCATGGAACTCCTTTTTGAGGATTTGAATACGGGCCCAGTCTTCCGCTTGCCGTTTTTGCTTTTGGTTGACGAAGCTGGCATAAGATGCGAAGTATTCGTATAGGACATGATAGCATTCTTGTTGATACTTGATTAAACCTACCCTTGATTCTTCTTTGACATTTGCAGGATTGATGGTGAATAGCCAACCGAATACAAATTCAAAAGGAATACAATACATTTCTCTTGCTTTGCCGTCCGAAGCAACTACGGTGCTCAGCACCGCAGTTGAAGATAGAATAGGATGCTCTTTTATTTTCTTTCGTTGAGATTCGATGTCAATCCCCAATGCCTCACAAATCGGTTTGATAGGAACCAACTTCTTTGAATCATTACCGGCCATGATAGCCACATTGTTTACTTTTGCGATTTCTCTCGTGTTTAATGTTAAATTTGCCATAATTGTAACTTTTAATGATTTTTTATTCAAGGATTATATTCATTCCGCATTTTGTATTTCCTCCACAAACGCTTTCGCCAATTTCAAATACGCTGGGCAAGGAACAGACTTCCTCTCCCATTCCGCCCATTTTTCCTCCCGTATTTTGCGTTGTATTTCACGGTCGTAGATCTCCCGCTGATGCCGACGATATGCCTTGAATTCGATCAAGGCTGCCATAATCACCATCGGATCGACCACACCATAGAACGTACCATATTCCCCTGACTTGAGCTTGAAGAAAAACAACAGCAGTTCAGAAGCTTTAAAATAATAATATTCAACCCGTATCATCACAGCTAGTTCCAAGACTTGCTGAAACGAAGGCTTCTCCTTAACCCCTGCGAATTTGTATAAGTCCATCAAATGGGCAATAATCCAAGTGTTTACCTGCTCATTTGGATAAGTTTGCGACAGCAATGCCAATGATGGAGCATCGCCCAAAAAGGACCGTTCTATGTTTTGGGCACATATCGTCTGTAAAGATGGGTTGAATGTCTTCGCAAAGCTTTCCCCATCCCCATATCTACGAATCACCGAATACGTCTTTTCTGAAGGCACTACGGGCATATTCCATGATTTCTCTATCGGTTTGTTGTTCACGGGCTTTCGCTCCGTCTGTATGTTTAGTATTTCCATGTTCTTGTTTCCTTGCCATTATCTGTGAGACAATTTCATTAAACTTCGAATTAATATTCGTCACACTGAAGTTTTCCAATATCCAACCGTCAGTGATTGAATCCAATAAGTACTTCAAAGCATTCAACACGCCTTGGTCGTCAATAGGTAAATTCTTCTTCTCCCGTTGAAATTTCAACTTCTTGAGCAAAGAAGACATATTTCCCGCATCTTTCGCACTCCAGTAATAGTTGGATGAGAAAAGAGCCTGATAGCGTTCCTCGAAAAGTTTCCTTGCTTCTGAGTTCAACGGATTAGGACGCTTTTTCGGTTTGGATGGTGGATTGTCCGATTGTGCACCCAGTTCCGCCTCCCGTTTCTTCAACTCTTCTTCCAAAACACGTAAAGCCTCCTCCTTTTCCAAAAGCTCTTTTTCTTTTGCTTTGTCAACCCCCTTGGGGGATGTGGGGGGTATATTAATATTCTTAGTCTTTATCTTAGTCTTATTAATATATGGTTGCGGTTTAGATTCACGGTTAGGTATAAGATTAGGTTCATGTTTAGGTTGTAGTTTAGGTATCAAATTTTGACACCTAAACTGACACCTAACGATATACCTCGTTTTATCCCGCTGTCCATTTCCTCCCGATTTAAATTCTATCAGACCTGCTTGAACTAATCTATTACGGGCTGTTTTCATCGAATTGACTGACACTCCCACGTCAGACGACACCTTTGCATCGCTACGCGTCCAGCTATCCACCCAGCCTAAACGATTCGCTGTTTTCAACAAATAAAAATAAAGCCTCGTTTCACAGCAGGTAAATTGCCAGTCTTCATCCAATTCCCAAAAATTATTTATAAGTTCAATGTAAGTCATCCTTGTAAATTTACGCTATCATTTTCTGACGAATCAGGTTCATATTCTTCTTCACCAGTTTTACTATCTGGTCGTGATACTCACTTACGCCATTGCAAACGGCCCGGGACTGGACGATATTCAGCGTCTTCAAGTTCACCTCTATCGTCTCGATACGCTTGCCACCGGTGTCCTTTGCTGACAGAATCAAACAATCCGACCGTTTATAATACCCATTACTATACACGCAATGGTGCATCGCCTTGCCTTCTTGATAAAACTGGGTAATACTCTCCAACGGGCAAATGACTATGTTACCATCCGTGATTTTCATTCCGAAAAACTTTTCCATCCGTTCGTAGAAGCCGGCTATATCCTTCATGAGCTTTTCACGCCTACGGATAGCTTCCACACGATCCCTATCCTGTCTCAACTTGGCTTCACGGGCATCTTTCTTTGCCAATAGCCTATCGTGCGCGACCTTCAAGTCCTTAGGACATACATAATGGGCATTATGCAAGTCTTTACCGAAATAAGCCAATAAAGACATATAGTCTTCCCAGAGGGACGCATCCTTGATAATATAATGGTTACGGTTGCAGATATTGAATGATGGCTTATAGCGAAGCTGGGAAAAGCCGTTTCTATACATGTGCTTCAGCATGGATATTTGCCCGGTCTTGAGGCATAGTTCTGCGTCATTACCTCCTTTCAAAAGGTCACGTATCAACTTAGACGGGGTTACATCCGGGAACAGTCGATTCAGTCCCCGTTTTTTCAATTCCAGAAGTAATTCTTTCCTTGGATAAAGCTCTCCAAATATCGCATATAAATCACCGTAATAATTATATGGGTTACTTCCATATTCACCCTTGAGACTAAGAGGGGAACTATACACGAATCCGTTACGTCCCATATTTATTGGACGGGCTATGATCGTACGCTTTCCGTCTTCACGAATCCATTCTTGAACAACTTCAGTAAAATCATAATACACCGGGGAAGTTCCCTTACGGGCGTTTTTCCAACATAGTATATGCCGGATTACCTGAAACCCGCCTCTCACTTGCAGGATGGACATATACGCCTCCTCATGGTTCTTCTGCTTTCTGCTGACCTTTACATCTAATTGATAGTGGCAATAAGGGCATTCGATATTGTCACCCAATTTACTATTACCCGTATTAACCCAAATCTCGCCACATTCAGAGCACCACAACTCATTCTTACATTTGTAAGCTACATGGTCGAACACGTGTTCCTTGGCCCATTCCTCCTGCGCCTTTGTGATGGCGGGAAGCTTTTCGCTCAATCCCGCCACCAACTTTTCCAATCTCGTTCTCGGCTTCATATCAAAACAGGCTCATTTGTTGGACACTCTCATCAACCTTCTTCTTGGCCGGCCTCTTTTTAAGCGATCGGTATTGCTCTTCGGTCAACCTTTTGATGGCCGCCTGACGGGCAGCGTTCTTTTCTTCCTCCGTAAGTTCTACTTTATGGGAAGAAGAAACGGAGCTACCGACAGGAACTTTTCCGACCTCGATATTCTCTTCATCATAATAATGTACGGCCATACCAAAAACCTCCGTATCACTCATCACGACAGAGGTTCCACGCTTACGGGCCTCTCCCAAGATATAACGACAACACTCGTCTATACTCTTTTTAGGATTGGCAAGTCTCGGGGCAAACAGAAGATCTTCCGCCGCCCTCTCCTGTAAATATTTCTGGATTGTATCTTTGAACTCTTTCATAACTTACGGGATTGTCATGGGCATTAATAAATAGGTAAGTTCCTCGTTCCCGGATTGGTTCTCCGGAGTTATCAAGATAGCGCGGCTAGGCTCGCTAAAGGAAAGCCTCGTACGCCCGTCATCGATACATGAGAGTATCTCAAGAAGCAACGATCCCTTAATCCCGATCGAGAACTCATTCCCGTTAAAATCGACCTCCAACGTTTCCTCCGCGGAAGTCGAGAAATCTATGTCTTGGGCGAATACGGTCAACTTATCACGAATGATCCTCAAGACGATAAGGCATGAGGCCTTATTGGAGAACACCGATGTCCTTTTAATAGCCCCGATCAGTTGTCCGGTGTCAACAAGCAGTTCCAGCTTATTCGCCTTGGGTACCACAGCTTTCCAATTAGGATATCTCCCCTCCACATTCCGGAACGATATCTCATAGTCATTGAGTATGACATCGGACCAATCCGCACCGACCCTCATTTCCATGTTATCGGAGGAAGCCGGAAGTATCGCCTTCAATACCGAGGCTATAGGACGGCTGATTATAACTGAGATCTTGCCAACCTGTCTATCATTGCCCTTTCTCAAGAATCCCATGCCATGCCCGTCCGCACCGACAAAGCATACGGTCTCCGGTTCCGTCTCAATAAAGACAGAGCTTAGGACCGGACGGATATCATCATTCCCGGCCAAATTTATGACCTTGGATATCCCATTGAATAAATCCTCCGCGCTCAATGACACAGAGTCCAAGACCTCGATCGATCTTTTTCCCGGATAGGTAGATGGGGCATAACCCACCACCTCGAACTTTCCACCATGGTACTTGATCCTTATCTCACGGGTATCCTTGTTGATGATTATATCAATCGGTTGCTCGGGCAGGTTCCTCAGTCCTTCTAATAAGGAAGTCGGGACACAAATAGATATCTCCTCGTCGAAGATGCACTCAAGGCTGGTGGTTATCCGGCCCTCGCTATTTGATCCGGTGATGAATAACCGGCCTTCCCTCGTCTCAAACAAGAAATGACAAAGGATCGGCGTGGATGATTTGGCGGGTATGATCTTCGCCAAAAGCTGCAATCTTGATAGCAGCGCTGTTTTAGAAATAGAAATCGTCATAGTGCCTGTTTTTTTGAAGGCACCCGGTAAGTCTTTGTTTTATGGAAGTTTACAGAAAGAAGAGACCAAACACATATAAACACAAAAAGTTGGATCTCAAACTTTCGTCTAAAATCCAACTCGCTATTTCAACGGCAAAGATAGAATCATTTTTTTAATCCGCAAATTATTTCTATCTTTTTTTCGTTTTTTCTTCAAATACATAATCAAGAATCTTGGCATTCAAGCGGTCGATAACGCTAAAATCGGTCTTAACATACCCAGATGTCACCCTATGGGAAGAAGCATGGTTAAGGCAAAAGCCTACTAAATCCAAACTTGCATCGAAATCGTTTTGAGCGAATGTAGCCCAACTATGCCGAAACGAATAGACAGAAATATGAGGAAGGTCGTTTTTTCTTGTTATATCACTTATTCCCTCGTTTATACATTTATTGAAATTCTTACTTGATCCATAAGTCTCACAGAAGTTAAACAGCCTTTTTTCTCCAGCATATTTCTCAAGCAAATGAGATAGCCTATCTGGTACGGCTATCTCTATATACGCCTTGTCATCCCTCCTATTAGTAGTCTTACGTCTGCAGTAACACATCTTTCCGTCTCTAAGGTTCTCTTTTTCCATATAATACAGGTCAGCGGTGTTAATTCCGGCAAGACAAAAAACGATCTCGCACACATCCCTAGCACGATCAGCTCTTGATCCATACTCCGCGGATACCGCAAAAAAATCTCGAACGGTTCTAATGTCCAATGCCCTTTTCTCTGGGACTGTAGGTCTAGGTACCCTCACTCCCCTAAACGGGTTATTCCGTATAAGCATCTCGCCGGTATCATAATTATTATACCGCTCGCATCCAGCCATAAACATTGTCTTGATCCGCTTCGGATAGCCGTGTTTCTTGTACAAGCTATCTTTCATCGAATCTATCCACTCCTTGAATATAGACGATGTAAGATCAGAGAAGAGAATGTCGTCTTTCCCCATATATTCCTCCAAGCGCCTTAACGCAAGCTTATAATTTATCGACGTGGACTCTCTTCCCTCGTTATCCATCTTAGAGGTAAACTCCTCACAAAATTCAGAAAAAGAAGGTGCGCTAGAATCCCTCCTCAAGAAGTCCAGTATCTTTCTGATATCCCAACATTGTATATCTTCACGATTAAGCCGGGACATATACCCGTCAATAAGAATAGAAATATCCTTGATGATGTAATTATCTATTACCTCACCCTTCCGAACAGACTTAGCCTTGCAGACTTTATCTGTTTTTATATATCCTACCTGTCCGTGATGGGTTACACGAATATAAACAGGATATGTATTGTCTTTTCTCTTAGCTCGTACGCAAATTTTGAAATATGCCATAACTTTTACTGTAAACTATTTGTAAATCATTTATGCTATTCATGCAAAAAAAGCTTGTATGAATAGGGATGTAAGGAGGCTAAAATGAACAAATCTCCTACAGTATCATTACAACAAAGAGCTAATAATCAAGCGGAAAGACTGGGATTCGAACCCAGGGAGCGGTTACCCGCTCACCGCATTTCGAGTGCGGCCCGTTCGACCACTCCGGCATCTTTCCTTGTGGTTGATGTGTACAAAAGTACATAAAATATAGTATCGTTATTCTCTTGAAAGGCTAAAATTACTTTATCAAATACAAAAAAGGGCATTCTTCACAGAACGCCCCTCTTTAAAACATATAACTAATACCTCTAAATTACTTGAAATAACGATTATATAAACCTTCAAATCCTTTGCCATGACGTGCCTCGTCTTTGCACATCTCATGTACGGTATCATGGATTGCGTCCAAATTCTGTTGTTTAGCCAATGTAGCGATACGTTTCTTGTCCTCGCATGCGCCAGCCTCAGCTTCCATACGCTTTTTCAAGTTAGTCTTCGTATCCCAAACTACGTCGCCAAGAAGCTCTGCGAACTTAGCAGCGTGCTCAGCCTCTTCCCAAGCGTAACGCTTGAATGCCTCAGCTACCTCAGGATAACCCTCACGGTCTGCTTGACGGCTCATGGCCAAATACATACCAACTTCGGTACATTCTCCCATAAAGTGAGCGTTCAGACCTTCCAAAATCACTGGGTCTACACCTTTAGCAACACCTAGTACATGTTCGTCAACGAATTGTAACGCACCTTCTGTCTCTACTAATTCTTTAAATTTGCTTTTTGGTTGTTTACATTGAGGGCAGAACTCAGGAGCCTCATCACCTTCGTGTACATAACCACATACTGTGCAAATCCATTTCTTTTTCATATATCGCAAAATTTTTATTGGTTGTATGGCACAAAATTAACTAAACTATCCGATACTACCATAATTCATCGATAGATTAATTCTATGTGTTAATCGATAAAAACTATGGAACTTATTTTTGACAGTGATTGTTTACTAAGTAAATATTTATTTATATGGATACATCTAAGATTATTAGTTTATTAGGAGACAAAAGTGATTATTATTTAAATCACGTATGTAAGACTATTGATAAATCGCAGCTTCATCTTCCATCACCCACTTGCGTGGACGATGTGTGGGTCAATTCAGATAGAAACATACAGACTCTTAATAGTCTGCAAACCTTGTTGGGGCACGGAAGATTAGCAAACACCGGATATGTTTCTATCCTCCCGGTAGATCAAGATATCGAGCATACCGCAGGGTCTTCCTTCGCTCCAAACCCCATTTATTTCGATCCGGAGAATATCGTAAAATTAGCGATCGAGGGTGGTTGCAACGCAGTCGCTTCTACGTTCGGCATACTAGGGTCAGTCGCACGAAAATATGCCCATAAGATTCCATTCTTGGTAAAACTAAATCATAATGAGCTTCTTACTTATCCGAATTCTTACAATCAAATCGTATTCGGTACGGTGAAGGAAGCATGGAATATGGGCGCCGTAGCTGTAGGGGCCACGATCTATTTCGGATCAGAGCAAAGCCGACGTCAGCTAGTCGAGATTGCCGACGCATTCGAGTATGCCCATGAACTAGGTATGGCGACCGTATTATGGTGCTATTTACGAAACAGCTCTTTTAAAAAGGATGGCATCGACTATTCCGCGGCAGCCGATTTGACCGGACAGGCTAATCACCTTGGCGTCACGATCAAGGCCGATATCATCAAGCAGAAGCTACCGGAGAACAACGGAGGTTTCACCGCTATCAATTTCGGGAAGATCGATCAAAAGATGTACACAGAGTTAACGACAGAACATCCGATCGACCTCTGCCGTTACCAAGTAGCCAATAATTATATGGGACGTGTCGGGCTTATCAACTCCGGCGGGGAATCTCATGGCGCCTCAGATCTTAAAGACGCTGTCGTCACTGCTGTCATAAACAAACGTGCGGGTGGCATGGGGCTGATTAGCGGAAGAAAGGCGTTCCAACGTCCGATGAAAGACGGCGTGGAGTTGCTTCACTCAATTCAAGATATTTATTTGGATAAGGATATTACTATCGCTTAGTTTGTTATTGCGTTGAGAAAAGAAGGCCGTCCATCAAAGCTATATACTTTGGGGACGGCCTTCAAATTTTATTTCTTCAACCACATATCCAACCACTCAAAGAATGTGCGTTGCCATAGAACGCCATTCTGGGGCTTCAATACCCAATGGTTCTCATCCGGATAAATCAGCAACTCGGCCGGTACACCCCGAAGAACCGCAGCGTTAAACGCTGCCATTCCTTGATTAGCCAAGATCCGGTAATCCTTCTCTCCATGGATACAAAGGATAGGCGTATCCCATTTGTCCACGAACTTATGCGGGGAGTTCGCGAATGTACGCTGAGCCGTAGCGTTTTGCTTTTCCCAGTACGCTCCACCCATATCCCAATTGGCGAACCACATCTCTTCCGTTTCCAGATACTGCATTTCCATATTAAAGATACCATCGTGGGCGATAAACGCCTTGAAACGTTTATCATGATGACCTGCCAACCAATATACGGAGAATCCACCGAAGCTGGCGCCTACACACCCCAAGCGATCCTTATTTACATACGGTTCCTTGGCTACCTCGTCAATAGCGGTGAAATAGTCTTTCATGCATTGTCCGCCATAATCGCCACTGACAGCCTCATTCCATTCCAAGCCAAATCCGGGAAGACCCCGACGGTTCGGTGCCACGATAATATAGTCATTAGCCGCCATGATCTGGAAATTCCAGCGGTAAGACCAGAACTGGCTCACAGGGCTTTGCGGGCCACCCTCACAGAACAACAAGGTAGGATACTTCTTATTCGGATCGAACTGAGGCGGATAGATAACCCACGTTAGCATCTGCTTGCCATCCGTCGTCTTCATCCAACGTTCCTCTACCTTACCCATCGTAAGCTGGTCGTAAATATGTTTGTTTTCGAACGTAAGTTGAGTTACCGTATGATCCCCTGTCAAATCGATCGAATAGATCTCGTCTCCCATGCTCATGGAATGACGTTGAGCGATCAGCTTATCGCCCAGAAGAGCGACAGAGGCGTAATCGTACATACCTTCGGTCAGCGGGGTAATCTTATTGCCATTCGCCAAGTCTATCTGATAAACCTGCGACTCGCCATGCCAAACGCCCGTGAAATAGATACGCTCGCAATCAGCGCTCCAGCAATAAGAGTCCACGTTGGAGTCAAAATCCTTGCTTACGAATGTTTTCTCACCCGTCTCCAGATTCATTACCATCAAGCGATTTTGATCCGCCTCGTAACCATCCCGTTCCATACTTAACCAAGCGATGCTCTTTCCGTCCGGAGAATAGGTGGGATTCGTATCATATCCCTTGTTCTCTTCCGTTATATTGGTCGTTTGCTTCGTATTCAGATCATATACATAAATATCCGAATTCGTGGAGATCGCATATTCTTTACCCGTCTTTTTGCGGCTGGTATAGGCAATCTTGTCCGAGGTAGTGTTCCAAGCCAATTGCTCGATACCGCCAAACGGCTTCATCGGGCTCTCAAACAACTCGCCCTCCATCACATCCACAGGATTGCTGATCGATTCGCCATCGAAATCGGCGACAAAAGGATGCGGAACGGTAGTCACCCACTCATCCCAATGCTTGTACATTAAATCCGTAATGATAACACCTGTCGCCTTATCCAAATCCGGATATTTATCAGCGGTACTGTTCACGGTTTTCACTTGCGAGATAAACAAGACCTTTTTCTCATCGGGAGAGAAAGCGAAACCCTCGATATCCTTATCATAATCGGAAAGTCGCTTACGGTCCGTCCCATCCGGATTCATTTCCCAAAGCTGGCTGCTACCGCTCTCGTTACATAAGAAAGCGATCTTGGTTCCTCCTTTGATCCATACGGCCTCGTTCTCAGCGAATCCGGTTTTCGTGATTTGCTTATTATCCGATCCGTCCGCGTTCATCACGAAGACCTCACGGTTGCTCTTGTTTTCCGGTACACTATAGTACGCCACCGTATACACCACTCTTTTCCCGTCCGGAGATACGTTCATACCGCCGATACGTCCCATGGCCCACAAAGCCTCCGGGGTCATGCGGCCGTCTTTGATCCGGATGTCCGACTTCCCGATAAGGTTCTTATCGCCGGTCTCCTTCACGTTCACATCCGTAGCCGGATTGCAAGCACCTAACAGTAGAGATGTTGCCATAATCATTGTTCCGATAGATTTATTCATGCCGTTATAATATATTACAATTTGAGTGCGAAAGTACTAAATATAATTTATATCTTCGCGTTACTAATTATAAGAACTGAACAGTATGAATAAGATTTGGTTATTTGGAGCCGCTGTATGTATGGTATTAGCACTCGGCTCATGTAAACCTAAACAGAGCGCGTACAAGGCTGCTTACGAACAGGCCAAAGAAAAAGAGTCGACGGCTCCTGTTGAGGTTGTAGAACAAGAGGAAGAAGTTGTTGAGGTCGCTCCTGTCTCAAAACCCAGAACCTCTACGGCTACCACTCGTACGGAAAAAATCAACGCCGCTCAAGGCGAGGACGCTAGCCGTCTGAAACGTTATAGCGTTGTTGTTGGTAGTTTCAAGAATAAGACAAACGCTTACGCATTAAAAGAACGTATGCAGAATGATGGCTATAACGCAGTGTTGGGCGAGAACGAGCAAGGTATGTTGCGTGTGATCGTCGCTAGTTTCGACAATAAAGCGGACGCCGCCGATAGCCGTGACGCCATCAAGGCGAAATACGCTCCTAACTTCCAAGACGCTTGGTTATTGGAGAGAGCTTATTAATTGTAAGCTATCAGAAAAGATAAAAGCGGAAGGTCTCGTTAGCCTGTAAGAAGAATCTTGCAGGTTATCGAGACCATTCTATTTGAAGGAAACATAAGGACATAAAAATAGCCCGACTTCAACAGCCGAGCCACTTTTCACCAATCTAATCTAACTTAACCTAAAACAAAAACCATCTTTTTCTTTTTGCCTTTCTCTTCTTATATCCTAACAACCTTTTTACCTTAAAAACGTAATACCTATTCGAAATTGTATAAACTCAAAACATCTAAACACATATGATATAAACGAATTACTCTTCATAAACAGGCCACGCACCTTCTTTCGTACAAACAAAAGCCGCTGTCTTTACAGCGAAATGATGGGCCTCGCTTAAGGACTTCCCTTTTAAGAGCGAAATGATTAGAGCTCCCGAAAAAGCATCCCCCGCCCCGACCGTATCCGCCACCGTAACCTCCGGTGTTGGCAAAGTAGAAGTCTCCTCCCTCGTATAAATAGTACTATGAGAACTCCCCGCAGTCAAGGCAAATATCCGAAGGTCATATTTCTCAATAAACCATAAAGCGATATCCCTCTCGGTTCCCTCTAAACCGAACAAATCCCGAAGTACATCGAACTCCTCATCATTTACCTTCAGCACATTCGCTAAGTACAAAGACTCCTCGATCAACTCCTTATCATAGTATCGCTGGCGAAGATTGATATCCAGCAAACGATAAGCGTCTTTCGGCGCAAACGACGAGATCGCTTGTATCGTCTCCCGGGACTGACGGGAACGCTGGGCTAATGTACCGAAACAAATAGCGTCCGCTTTCTCCGCCAAATCAATCGCGTCGGATGTAGGCGATATATGATCCCAAGCCACTCGCTCATGAATCGTATAAGTAGGGATACCTTCTCGTAACTCTACCTGAACGGTTCCCGTCGGGTAAGGCACTTTCTCGATCAAATGCTGGATATGATTCTTATCCAACTCATCAACGATCTCTTTACCCAACTCATCATCTCCGACAGCGCTGATAGCATATCCCTCAGCACCTAGGCAAGACGCATGATAGACAAAATTAATCGGGGCACCCCCAGCCTTTTTCCCGGAAGGAAGCATATCCCATAATAATTCTCCAATCCCAACGACAATTGGTTTACGTCTTGATTCAGTCACCTGTTCCATGGTCTTTCTATTAAAAACAACTTTCGTACTTATCGACACCGCAAAAGTATATCATCGTTATAAATACAACGATAACTATAGCTACAAGATAAATCACACAAGTTACATAAAAGATTTATTTTCAAGGGACAATAACAGACGTTACCCGTATGTAACATCTGTACAAGCAGCATCCTTACAAAGACTCTATAAACTCGGTTGGCGTTATATTATAAACCGCTTTAAAGCATTTGGAGAAATAGGCCGGCGAGCCGAATCCCGTGGCATAAGCAACCTCGCTAATCGTTCCGGATCGCTGCTTCAATAGGGCGGATGCCTTTTTCAAACGATAGTTACGCAAAAAGTCCGTAGGGGTAATCCCGGACAACTCCTTCACCTTTCGATATAAATGCACACGAGACAGCCAGTTTCTCACTGCCTTTCTCTATACTGAAATCGGGATCGCTATAATTCTCCTCTATCAAAGCGATAAACTTACGCATAAACAAATCATCCAGACTCTCCACCTTCCCTTTAGTCTCGATGGAAAGTCCCGCAGGCGATTGAGACTCTTTCAAGAAAACCTCCCGCAAACGATTACGTTCTTCCAACAATTTAATGATACGTAATTTCACGATCTCGATATTGAACGGTTTCTGGATATACTCATCCGCTCCCCCCTCAAATCCATACAAGCGTTGACTGTCATCCGAAAGAGCCGTAAGCAAGATTACCGGGATATGACTGAGGGCCATATCCGACTTAACCCGGCGGCAAAGCTCGAAGCCATTCATCTCCGGCATCATCACGTCACTGACGACCAGTGATACATTTTCCTTCAATAGAATATCCAAGGCCTTGGCACCATTCTCCGCTACAAGTACATTAAAATTCCCGGACAACTCATGCTGTAAATAAGCGCGAATATCCCAATCATCCTCAACGATCAAGATCGTATAATCATATTTCTTATTCAACGTTTCTTGAACTTGGGATATATCCAAATGCGCTACACCAGAGGACGATTCCGTCGCATTCGACAGAAAGACACAAGATTCATCAAAATGAGATTTACCTTTCGGGATCTGAACAGTAAACACTGTCCGTTCGCCTTGCTCGCTTTCCACGTGGATCGAGCCTTTATGCATAAGGACAAATTCCCGTGTCAGATGCAGTCCGATACCCGTTCCCGGAGCATAGCTTTGCCCGCTTGTAAAAAAGCGCTCGAATACGGAGGCTAGGTTTTCCGGGGGAATACCCTCTCCATTATCTTCCACCGATAAGACAACCTCCGTCTCCTCCTCCCGCAAACGAATCGTAATCTTCCCCTGCTCCGGGGTAAACTTAAAGGCGTTCGAGAGCAAGTTCGTTAATATCTTCTCCATCTTGTCCGTATCCACCCAAACAAAAAGAGAATCCATTTCATGCAGGAAGGTATAATCAATTCGCTTACTCTGGGCCAGATTATTAAAATAAGATTTCACCTCTTGGATTAAAAAGACCAAATCCATCTTAATAACCCGCAATCCCATCTTATTATTCTCTATCTTCCGGAAATCCAGCAATTGGTCGATCACACGTTTCAAGCGTTCCGCATTCTTCTTAACGATGCGGATATCATCCGCGAAAGCGCCTGCCGGGGCATCTTGCGCCATCTTGTTCAGAGGCCCGAGAATCAAGGTTAAAGGAGTCTTTATCTCGTGAGATACATTCGTAAAGAACTGCAATTTCTGTGTCGTGACTTGCTCGATGCGCTGGTTCGCTACCGAGAGTTCCTCTTTCTGTTGTTGTACCAAACGATTTCTCTCATTCAACAAAAGATTATTCTGGCGCACTTTACGATTAATATAAACCATGTAAATAGCGGAACCACCCAATAAAAGCGCCAATATCAAGATAATAATCAAGGAACTATAAAGAAAGTTATATTTCGAGAGCAATTGCGACAAATTCGCACGCTGTTTCTCGATCTGGCGTTGATATTCTGCCAACCGGTCTGATTGTAAATAAAGGGTACCGGCGTTGGTCTTATCGATCATAGCGGTGCTTAACGCATACTTTTTCGTATAAGCTTGTCCGCTTAAGATCTGCCATGCTACCTTAATAGCCACCCCACCACCTGTCGGATAATAAAAAGAGGCATCCAACTTACCCTGCGCAACCGCCTCCACGCCCAAGCCTCCTCCCAAGAGTCCATCCACGCCTATAAATTCCACGTGTCCCACCAGCGACGAATCTCGCTCCTCAATCGCCTCACGGGCCCCTAAGGCCATCATATCATTATGAGCGAAAACGATATCGACATCCTCTATGGAATCCAGCTTCAAGACTTCCTCATAGGCATTCTTCCTGTACCAATACCCATCCAACTCCCGGATCTTCACATTCGGATCAATAGACATCGCATCGACAAAACCTTGATGTCTTTCTGTAGCGGAGGAAGAGCCTCTCCGTCCCCATATCTCTAAAATCGTTGTCTCCTTCTTGATCAAGGAGCTGACGTACATTCCGATCGAGCGACCGATCTCGTAATTATCCGCTCCAATATACGTCGTATATTCATCGCTATTAATTTTCCGGTCCAATATGATAGTGGGAATACCAGCCCTGTACGCCTCAACAGCGACAGGCGTAACAGGCTCGGTCTCATTCGACGATATAATCAGCAAATCCACCTTTTTCTTGATAAAACCTTTTATCTGGCTGATCTGAGTATCATTATCCTGACTAGCATCCATTACGACCAACTCGATCTCCGGATGATTTAAAGCCTCTACTTCCATATCACGTATCATGGATTGACGCCAAATATCCGTCATCGAGCATTGAGATACACCGATGACATATTTCTTTTCTTTTTTACCGGGCGAACAGGCAAAGCAAAGAATAAGGGATAGCCAAAGCAGGATATAAAGCGGGTTTCCTTTCATGTGGTATATTTAATTCGATCGTTTATTCTACAAATATACGAAAACTATTCCGAAATTACCCCCAAACAAGTCAAGGTATCTTTTAACAACGGGGTAAATCTATGGATACCGATTTCATTCAAATGATCAGCGTCCCTATAGCAAGAATCAGGTAACGGTACAGCCGTATAATTTAAATAAAAGACCGTTTTATCATCCACGTATTCCCGAGCCAAAGAATCCGTCAATTCTCGATAACTCGGAGGAACCCGTTCCATATATTCCGTGGAAACAGGGGCATTGTACAAAATAAGAGACAGATCCCGCTTCTTACATTCCTCTACGATTCGCCCCAACATCTCTTGTTGAAATGAGGATGGCAATAAATAAGCACCCTTATCATCATAGTAATGACGATCGATAATAACGTCTAGTGTTCCCCCGGTCGCCCCTGTGAAAATACGCTCGATCACATTCCTTTTAATCTCAGCTACGCAATTCTTGAACGGAACGCCAAACTCATATGAATACATGACCTCCTTACGGGTTACCGGCGAAACAGCCTCCTGTACCAAAGGTCGCAAATCCTCCCGCTCCTTCAGATGGGGATAAATAGACATATAGGCAGGAAACTCATCCTGATAGGAATCATCGGCCACGGTAAACGTGTGATAACCAAACCCCAATATCACGGTTTTCAAATGGGGAAGGTAAGGCGCTTTCAAGCATAAATCGATATAGGTATTGAAATAATTCTCACTGGATTTAGCGTCATTCCTCGATTTCCCCAGCATATCGGCGGATATCGAATGTAAAGGATGGGAATCTCCCAAAATCAATACCTCTACTTCCGGATCACTCTTGAGGCTGGGTACGCTTATATGAAAATAGGAGCGGATCAACAGACAACTAAGCAACCCTAAACATCCTACCACCCCTAAATACCGGAATATAGCTATAAAGAACCTTCTCATACTTATCAGAATTGAAAATAAATGAAACCTTGTGGATTACTGGCGTCGAAACCATAGATGATAATCAGCAATACCGTATAGATAACATACCGAACCGGAAGGCTCAGGTCCTCTATCATCAACCCATGCGCTTGTTTTCGGCCGATCCATTCCACAATGAACATAAGAGCCGTGAAAAAGAAACATTTCTTCAGCAGGAGTTGCCCGAATCCCAAGCCCACAAGTTGAGGAGCCGAGAATAATGAGGCATTGAACATCCGCTCGAGGTACACAGCCGCTTGAGATATATCTTCCAACCGGAACAGAATCCATCCCAATAAAACCAGCAAAAACGTAGCTCCCATCTGTGTCAATTCCTTCACAGAGGGAAGGAAACTGTTTTCCGCCACGGAATCTCTATACCTCCTATTTTGACCCAACAATAGCAATGGCAGAAACAACAACGCATGATACGCTCCCCATGCCACAAACGTCCAGTTAGCCCCATGCCAGAATCCACTTACCAAGAAAATAACAAGGGTATTCCGGAAGCTCTTCCATTTTCCGACCCGGCTCCCCCCTAGCGGTATATAGATATAATCCCGGAACCAAGTCGTCAACGATATATGCCAACGCCGCCAAAACTCCGCTATATCCCGGGAGAAATAAGGATACTTAAAGTTCTGCATAAGGTCTATGCCAAATAACCGGGCACAGCCGATCGCGATATCCGAGTATCCGGAAAAATCCCCGTAAATCTGTATCGTAAAGAAGAAAGCCCCCAGAAACAAGGTACTCCCATCCAACGTCTGGTAATTCTCAAACACACCGTTCACGAACAAAGCGCAGTTATCGGCAACCACCACTTTCTTGAAAAATCCCCAAAGCATCTGGCGTATACCATCCAACGCCAGATCACAATCGAAATTACGAGGCCGGAGAAACTGAGGCAACAAATGGGTAGCCCGTTCTATCGGGCCCGCCACTAATTGGGGGAAGAAACTGATATAAGCGAAGAATGCCACGATATCATGAGTCGCCTTGATTTTACCTTGGTAAACATCAATCGTATAGCTCAAAGCCTGAAACGTATAAAAGCTGATCCCGACAGGGAGCAAGATATTCAACGTCACGTAATCGGCATCCCAGCCCAATAGGTGAAGGACATTTACCAAATTCTCGGTAAAAAAATCAAAGTACTTAAACACACCCAAGATCGAAAGGTTCAGTAAAATATTGCCGGCACTTATCCACTTTTGGACCGACCGGTTGCCAGCGCATTTCTCCAAATAGACTCCACTCAAGTAACTGCATAACGACGTAAACAGGATCAGCAGCAAAAAGCGCCAGTCCCACCATCCGTAGAACAGGTAACTAACAGCTACCACAAATAGATTTTGCCACCGCAAAGACTTGAAAACAAACCAGTAACCAAAGAAAACCAATGGCAGGAATATAAGGAACTCTATGGAATTAAATAACATAAATATTTAATTTTCAGACTCAAGAATATGTATCATCAAGGCGCAAAGATAAGGAATATCAAGCATTGACCAATAAATATTTCGTATATTCGTGGCTCAGAAATACAATAAGATACAGAGATGAAGATAATCAACGAACAATTACTCGACGAGACCCAGGCCAAAGCCTTGCAGTCTCCCCGCCTGCGAATGAACTATAATTTCCATGAGAGATTGGATGATCCGATCAATCGGTTACTGAATGCCATGGAGCCCGGTACGTATTTGCGTCCGCACCGGCATTTAAATCCGGCGAAAGACGAGATCTTCTTGTTGCTACGTGGGAAGGTAGCGGTATTCTTGTTTGACGAGGAAGGGAATATCACGGAGAAAACGATACTGAATCCAAAGGAAGGCGCTTATGGAGCGGAGATCAAGGCCGGAACATGGCACGGGCTTCTGGTACTGGAATCCGGATCGGTTATTTATGAGATAAAGCAAGGGCCGTTTGCGCCGCTAGCACCGGAGAACCTAGCGCCTTGGAGCCCCGAGGCGGAAGATACGAAGGGAGTAAAGAAGTATCTGGAATGGCTCGAGAGCCAAATATGATCGATGATACTTTTAGTATAACAAGCTAGCGATCAGCCTCGTATAACAAGAGCTATACGATAGTTTTAACAATGCCCATTCTAAAGTGTTTACGATGCCCATTATAAGGAGTTTACAATGGGCATCGTTACCTCCTTATAATAGGCATTGTTATTATTTCTGGAAAACCTTCGTCGATTTAATCATCACGTCGTGTAAAGGACGATCGTTCTTATCCGTCTTTACCACGGAGATCTTCTCTACGATATCGAGGCCTTCCACTACCTCGCCAAAGATCGTTACCGAGCCATCCAGATGCGGAACGCCACCGATCGTCTTATAAATCTCACGCCGTTCGGCCGGGATCACTACCGGGCCTAATACCGCCAACGTATCTTCTACCAAGATGGACGCACGAGCATGTAACTCATTCTCCAAGGAATCGGCGGCCAAGGAAGGATCTTGCTTTTTCAGCTCATCCCGGAATTTATAGTACAACCAGTTGCGGCGGATCTCATTGATACGAGCCTCTTTCTCCGCAAGCTCCTTGTCGTCCAAGACTTTCCCTTGCACAAAACAGAACTGCGTACCGGCGGAGGCACGCTCCGGATTCACGGCATCGATCTCTTTCGCATCGATCAAAGCGCCTTTCTTATTAAAATGATTGGGTAATATCTCGGCGGGAACGGTATAACCACCATCGCCATCCCCATACAAGGCACCCGGCTCATGTGCCTTACTCTCCGGATCACCACCTTGCACGACAAACTCCTTGATAACACGGTGGAAAAGCATGCCCTCATACTCGTTCGACTGGCAGAGCTTTATGAAGTTATCCCGGTGAAGAGGCGTATCGTCGTATAGCAGGACGGTGACGTCTCCCATCGTCGTCTTGATTTTCACATATACGGGTTTATTCGGGTCCAAAGGCTTATCCCCACAAGCTACCAACGTGAGCAAGAGCAGGAACAGCGAGAAAATTTGTCGTTTCATACCTGTTTTATTTATCGGATTAAGTAGTTACAAAGCCGGTTATTCCTCCGCATAGATCAACATCTGGCAATTCTTGCAGTCGAAGCGCAAACGCAAGAGCGTTTCCTTATAGCGCAGGAAGTAAGGCTCCTTATAGGGAGACTTCTGCTTCTGGTAGGTAGGGCACCATCCCATACTGTACCGCAGGCAATGTTTCGTGAACATCAAAGGGATATCCTTCCGGGGAGACAACTCGAAAGCGTCTTCCACGGCAGTCACGCCATGCGCCTTATAAAAGGCACCAGCCTTGCTATTGGAGACATTCCCTAAATAGGTCAGACATTTCTCTGGGAAAGGGATTTCCAGAGTCTCGCCTACACACGGCTTTACCGGACGAGCCTCTTCCCTGCGGTAACGAATCCGCCGGGTAGAGATAAGCCTCTCCACCCCTTGCCTACGCATCTCGGCCAATAAAGAAGAAGGGACAAACCAGTTATCGGACATCGCCACGGTGACCTCCGCCGCCTCAAAAGGCGTATTTCCCAACTTAGAGAGCTGGGTACGGATATTCTCCGCCTGCTCCCGCCGGGCCGGTTCTTTCTCGAACGGCTGGGTAAGCATGATACGGGCTCCTGTCTCGTCTGTCATACTTAACGTGAAGCCAAAGGCATTATCTTGAAATTCCATCCGGACAGAGAGCTTCCGCTCGGCGGATGGCTTGGATAGCAGTTTATCAAACTCTTGATCGAAATTCCGGTACAAAGGCATCTTCGGACGGATCGCCGGGCGATCCAGCGTAAAGATCCGGTTCGCCTCCACACGGTTTACCCGGAAGCCCTCCAACTCCCCTTTCTCATTGAAGAAGGTAAGCCCGTCGCCATTATTCAATTGTTTCAGTCCGGCGATCGTGAAAGAGTTTCCTTTCAGTTCTTTCACCGTACCCACCGGCTCCCCCAAGGACTTAGGCGTATCAAAGCTGGTGATATCCTTCGTGCGCTCCTTCCATAAGAAAGGCGTGAAACCCCGGTTGAAGCTTTTCTCCGCCACGGGCTCGAACGTGTAAGTGCTATGCCCGGCCGAGGCACGACGGTATTCTGGCCGACGGGCCAAGATAGCGTCTAGTTTCTTCCGATACCAAGCCGTTACGTTCTTCACGTAAGATACATCCTTCAAACGACCCTCGATCTTCAAGGAAGAGACACCGGCATCCAACAACTCCTCCAAGTATTCCCCCCGGTTCATGTCCTTCAAGGATAAGAGATGCTTACCCGATACGATCTCCTTCCCGTCCGCATCGATCAAGCTATAAGGCAGGCGGCAATACTGGGCGCATTCCCCCCGGTTGGCGCTTCGTCCGCTCAAGGCGGCGCTCAGGTAACACTGGCCGCTATAACTTACGCACAGCGCTCCGTGCACGAAGACCTCCAGAGGCACGGTCGTTCGCTCGGCGATCTCCCGTATCTGGTTCAGTGATAGCTCTCTCGCCAATACGACTTGCGTGAAACCTACCTCTTGCAGGAATCTCACCTTCTCCGGCGTACGGTTATCCGTTTGCGTACTGGCGTGCAAGGGGATAGGCGGAAGGTTCAACTGGGTGATACCCATGTCTTGAACGATCAAGGCATCCGCCCCGGCCTCGTAAAGCTGCCAGATCATTTGCTCGGCCTCTGCCAGCTCCTCTTCTTTCAAGATAGTGTTCAAGGCCACGTAAATACGAGCCGAATAGAGATGGGCGTAATCGCAAAGCTGCCGTATATCGTCCAGCGTATTACCGGCGGCGGCACGGGCTCCGAACTTCGGGGCACCGATATACACGGCATCGGCGCCATGGTTAATCGCCTCCCTACCGCAAATCAGATCCTTAGCGGGAGATAACAGTTCTATCGAACGGGGTTCTTTTCTCATTTACAAGCTTCCTAGTTTTTTGATATCTTCCCGGCGGAACGGGGTCTCTTGGTATACGTAATAGTTCAGCCAATTAGTGAACAGCAGGTTCGCGTGCCCCCGCCAACGTACCACCGGGCCTTGCGCCGGATCGTTATTCCGGTAATAATTACGAGGCTTGTTGATGGGCAATCCCTTCCCCAAATCACGCATATACTCATCATTCAGCGTATAGGGCGAATACTCGGAATGGCCGGTGATGAAGAATTCCCGTCCGCCACGAGCCATCGCCATATAGACGCCGGATTCCTCGCTCTCGGACAATAAGGTGAGCTCGGGCACCTTCATGATATCCTCTCGGCGAATCTCGGTATGACGGCTATGAGGCACGAAGAACTCGTCATCGAACCCCCGGAAGATCGGAACAAACGGTTCCCGGAGCGAATGACGGAAGACTCCGAACATCTTGGCCGGCAAATCATATTTAGGCACCCCATAGAAATGGTATAGCCCCGCTTGCGCCGCCCAGCAGATATAGAGCGTGGAGGTAACATGCGTACGGGCCCAATCGAATATCTGCGTGATCTCCTCCCAATAACTAACTTCCTCGAAAGGCATCTGCTCCACGGGAGCGCCCGTCACGATCATCCCGTCGTAGAAATCATCCGCCATCTCATCGAAATCCTTATAAAATTCCTGCATATGCTCGATGGGCGTATTCTTCGGCGTATGTCCCTTGATCTTCATGAAATCAAGTTCCACTTGCAGGGGTGTATTACTGAGGAGGCGAACCAAGTCCGTCTCGGTCGTTATCTTAAGGGGCATCAAATTCAATACGACTACCCGAAGGGGGCGGATATCCTGCTCCGACGCGCGCAAGGAATCCATCACGAAGATGTGTTCCTTCTTCAGCAGCTCGATAGCCGGTAAGTTCTTTTGTAAATTTAATGGCATTTTCTATCTCTGATTTTATATGAGCGCAAAGATAATGAGAATTTTCTCATTATCGCTTATACTTCGCCACCATGATCACGGGGTTATCCTCCTCGTGCATACCCGCGGCGATCTCCTTTAACTTGCCTTTGAGGTGTCCTTCTTGATAGGCCTCGACAAGTTCGGGGGTATTTATCCGCCACGTGAAGGCGATCTCGTCGTTATTGAAGACCGTGAGGTCGAAAATCTCGTCCACGAGGTTGGCGATCGGTACTTCTTTCGTGAAATCATCGTTATACAGGACATACTCAGATACTTCCTTTGTCTCCCTATCGTACACCAAATCGGTTCTCATCAACCGATAGTAGGTATCCATCATCGCCAAGTTCAACTCTTTCTTTACGGTCTGCATAAAACAATAGCGATCCGTAACCACACCCGGGAAAAGAAAGATCTCCGGGCTCATGGATTGAATAGAGGGAGTCCTTACGATAAAGGGCTTTAATCCATCAGCTGGCGAATAGGTGTAGACCGTGTCGCAAGATGGCTCCGTAAGTAGCCAACGATCCCCGTAAGGGACGATACAAGGGTTATTAACCATACCTATGCCCTTTTCGTCGAACAATACTTGCGACACCTTTTTCTCAAAAGGGATCTCTATCTCTTTCGAGACGCTCCCGTCTTGCTTGGATATGAGCTGGAACAGATTTCTAGGCTCCAAGTCCTCCTCCTTGGTCGTGAAATTGAATGTGCGTCCACTATTGGAATCCTGGACGATGAAATGCTCATTGTCGAAATCATACAGGGAATAAAAAGCGCTAAAATCCGCGAACCCGTCCCCATTGAACTTAAAACGTCGCTTGAAATTGCCGTACAAATCATAGACCAGCACACTGCCATCGGCCCTATTCCCCACGAATATCTCCCCTTTCTCGTCATCCAGATAGACACCGCTCGTTGCGGCATACTCCTCGTTCCCCTGCCCTTTCCGATTGATATGCCGAATAGCCTTACCTTTCCGGTCATAAATAAAGATATCACCATCGACGGCCCACATATTTCGCATGATCATCACATCCTTCCCAATCGCCTGCAACCAGCCTAGCGTCACGAACTCGTCCGTCGTCTCCAACGGAATATATTCCACATCAAAAAGATCTTGCAAGATCAGTTCCTTTTTGGGATAATCTTTCGATACGTCCACCACGATAAGATCCTCTTTCTCTTGGGTAGAAGAGGTACCGCAGCCAACCATACCTCCCGTTAATAAAAACATTCCCGCCGCTATCAAGCTCTGTCTCATAATAGTCTTTTCTTTTAGTTTAAATTTAAGGATAAAGGCAAATAACATTCACCTTGCGCAATATAGGGAATTTTTAATGGCTACGCAAAGATCTGTTCGAAAAACTCGTAAATATCTCACTATTTAATGGTTATTATAAATAAGAAAACCAATGGACCCCATCCTATAACTCAATGGGATCTTGTTCGTATTCCATTGAGTTATAGGATGGGGTCCATTGGTTTATAGATTGATATCCATATATCTGCTTTAGGTATAAGGATTAGAACCCTCCCCCTAAAGCCTTATACAGGTATACCACCGACAGCAACTCATCCAGCACGGCATTGTTCAAACCGATCTGGGCGTCCAGCAAACCACGCTGGGCATCCAATACGTCCATGTAGCTGATGACACCGTTGATGTATTGCAGTTGGGCGAGTTCCAGATATTTACTGGCGGAGGCTTCCAGATTCATGCGGGAAGCACGGATCTCCTTCACCTTGCGGACGGTCACGATAGCGTTGTTCACCTCCTTGAAAGCGCCTAATACGCTCTTCTCGTAACTATAGACCTCTTGCTCGTAACGAGCCTTCGCCGCTTTCACTTTCGCCTTGTTCTTCCCCATGGCGAAGATCGGCTGCAACAGGCTTCCGGCAATAAAACCTGCCGGACTCTTCAAGATACTACTTAACTCATCGCTCTCGAAACCGTAATTACTTGTCAAACGGATCTTCGGGAATAAGTCCGTTTGCGCCACACCCACCTGAGCGTTCGCCGCCCGAAGCTTAAACTCCGCTTGACGCATATCCGGCCGGCGCTCCAGCAAAGAAGACGGTAAGCCGATCGGTAAGGCATCCGGCAGGTGTTGGTCGCTCAAGGAAAGGCCACGGGGGATATCATCCGTATACTCGCCCAACAACATGCTGAGGTCGCTTTCCTTGATCTTGATCTGACGCTCCAGCGAGGGGATCAAGGTCTCGGTACGGGCCAACTCCACTTGGGCTTGGTTGTAAGCCGTCTCGGAAGTAAGTCCGCCCTCATAGCGAAGCTTCGCCAAGCGGACACCCTCACGACGTGCGTCCAAGGTTTGTTGTACGATCGACAACTCTTGGTCCAAGGCGCAAAGTTGATAATAATTGGCGGCTACCTCGGCGATGATGGTCAATCGCAAGGCACGCTGCCCCTCCACGGTCTGCATATAGGAAGCGATGGTAGCCTCGTTCGCCCAGCGGAGGTTGCCCCATAAATCCAATTCCCAAGACAAAGTCAACTTCGCCCCAAACTCCGGATCGGGCTTCGGATCATCCCCTCCATAGTTCAAGCGTTCCTTTTGCGCATAGATATTCGCACCCACCTCCGGCAGCATATTCGCGAAAGAGATCCGCTTGGCGGCGATCATCTCCTTCACCTTGGCGGCGGCTATCTTCATATCCTTATTATTATCCAGCGCCTTTCTGATCAGATCCTTCAGGGTCTCATCGGCGTAAAGGCTCTCCCAAGGGATATTCTCCACGGACGCCGTATCGGTCGTATCCGTATAAGCCTCGATCCGGTCCGGCAGGTTCAACTCCGGACGTGCGTACCGCTTTCCGATCTTGCAGGAAGAGAACGCCAGCATAGAAACGACACACACCACGGTTACCACTTCTTTCTTTTGAGCGATACGTTCCATCCGCATCTTTCCCTTTATCTTATAGATCAAGACAAAGAAGAAGGGAACCAACACGATACCTACCGTAATCGCCACCAGCATACCGAAGAACACGCCCGTACCGATACTATGGCGGGAAGCTGAGCCCGGCCCGCTAGCCAACACCATCGGAAGCATACCCAACACGAAAGCCAACGAGGTCATCAAGATCGGGCGGAAACGCATCTGAGCGGCATGGATAGCGGCTTTCACCACATCTACCCCGTTATCTACCTGCACCTTGGCGAACTCAACGATCAAGATAGCGTTCTTCGCCGCCAAACCGATCAGGGTTACCAAACCGATCTGGAAATAGATATCGTTCTCCAACCCCGTCACCCAGATACCCAAGTAGGCACCCAACGTGGCGACCGGCAAGGAAAGCAATACGGCGATCGGCACGATCCAGCTCTCATACTGAGCCGCCAAGAACAAGAAGACAAACAAGAATACCAACGCCAAGACAAATCCCGTCTGCCCGCCGGCCTGTTTCTCTTGATAGGAAAGACCGCTCCACTCCAGACCGATATTCTCGGGCAGATGCTCCCTAGCGATCCGTTCCATCGCAGCCATCGCCTCACCCGTACTATATCCCGGAGCGGCTACGGCGTTGATCGAGGCCGTGGTGAACATATTGAAACGCTTGATCGTTCCCGGACCGGTCGTATATTGGGTCGTGCCCAAGGCAGTCAATGGAACCATCGCCCCATCCTTACTGCGGACGAAGAACAAATCCAGATTATCCCGGGTGGCCCGATAAGGCGCCTCCGCTTGGATATATACACGGTAAATACGGTTGAACATATTGAAGTCGTTCACGTACACGGAGCCTAGATAAGCCTTCATGGTCGAGAAGATATCAGACAACGGGATGCCGAGGAACTTCGCCTGATCACGGTCCACGTCGAAATACAACTGCGGGATCTCGCTCTGCATGGCGGAAGACACACCTTGAAGCTCAGGCGCTTGCGAAGCGTAATACAGGAAAGTATCCGTGGCACTTACCAGATTATCCCAGCTAGCGTCTCCCTTAGCCTCCAACTGCATCTCCAAGCCACCGCTCTCACCCAAACCCGGGATTACCGGTGGACGGTTCACATACGACTTAGCCTCGGGGTAATAGTAGAATTCCCGGCGGGCATCGGCCATCACGTCCTCTACCTTCATGCCGGAGGATTTACGCTCTTCCCACGGTTTCAAGATCACCGTCAGCGTGGCACGCCCTTGGTTCGTACCGACACGGGGACTGCTACCCGTTACATTCTGTACGTAGGCCACGGCCGGATGATGGTCGAGGAACTCGATCGCACGGTCGGTTACGGCACGTGTACGTTCCAAGGTAGTACCCTCGGGCATCTCCAGCTCTACAGTGAAGAACCCTTGATCCTCCTCCGGGATAAAGCTGGTAGGCAACATCCGGTTCAAGACAAAGATGGCCACCAGTACCATCCCGAACCCTGCCAAGATACGGCGGGGATTAGCGATAGAGATACGCAACAACTTCGTATATTTCTTATTTCCTTTCGCCAACCACAGATTGATCTTACGGAAAATAAACGCTTTCTTCTTATGAGACGGACGCAAGATGATGGCGCACATCGCCGGACTCAACGTCAAGGCCACTACCGTGGACAACAACACGGAAACTACGATCGTAACGGAGAACTGACGGTACAACTGCCCCGTGATACCTCCCAAGAAACTCACCGGCACGAACACGGCGGCCAATACCATGGAGGTAGCGATCAAGGCGCCGGATAATTCCCGCATCGCCTTATGCGTAGCCTCACGGGCGGTCACACGCTCCTCGGCCATGATACGCTCCACGTTCTCCACCACCACGATAGCGTCGTCTACCACGATACCGATCGCCAAGATCAATCCCAGCAAGGTTAGCATATTCAACGAGAAGCCGAAGATCAACATGAAACCGAATGTTCCGATCAAGGAGATTGGTACGGCGATCGTCGGGATCAAGGCCGCACGCCAATTCTGCAACGAGAGGAACACCACGAGAACGACCAAGAAGAGGGCCTCGAACAAGGTCTTATACACCTCATGCACGGATTGGGAGATATACTCCGTCATATCAAACGGGAAATTATACTCCAAGCCTTCCGGGAAGTTCTTGCTGATATCCTTCATCGCCTCTTTCACCTTCGTGGCGACCTCCAGAGCGTTCGCTCCCGGCAACATATAGATACCCAAGATAGCGGCGTTCTTCCCGTTGATCCCACTCTCCGTAGAATACGAGGAAGCCTCCAGCGATACCCGGGCCACGTCGCTCATCCGGACGATCGAGCCATCCGGGTTCGCCCGCACCACGATATCCTCAAACTCCTTCACGGTGGACAAACGTCCCGGGGCCGTGATAGGCAAGGTGACATCCACGTCCAGCACAGGTTGCTTACCCAGCTCGCCCGCCGCCGATTCCCGGTTCTGGTCTTTCAAGGCATCCTGCAAGTCCTTTACCGTCAATCCCATATTGGCCAACCGATCCGGATACACCCAGATCTGCATACCGTAATAACGGCTACCGATATTCGATACACGGCCTACGCCCGGGATACGGCGCAATACGTCCAACACGTTGATCGTGGCGAAGTTACTCAGATAGATCTCGTCGAACTTCGGATCGTCGGACATCAAGCTCAAGGTCATCAACTGGCTGGGTGCCTGCTTCTCGATCGTGATACCATTCTGGATCACCTCGGCGGGCAAACGGCTCTCGGCCAGTTTCACACGGTTCTGGATCTCGACAGCCGCCAAGTCCGCGTCGGCGGATACATCGAAGGTTACCGTAATATTCAAGCTACCCGAGTTCGAGCTACTACTTTGCATATAAATCATGCCGGGCGTACCATTCAGCTCCTGCTCGATCGGGGTAGCGACCGCTTGAGACACCGTCAAGGCGCTCGCTCCCGGATACGTGGCGCTGATCTTCACCACGGGGGGCGTAATCTGCGGATACTGGTCCACAGGCAACAATGCCAGTCCGATGATTCCGACAATCACGATCAGTATCGATAAGACGGTCGAAAAGACAGGACGGTCTATAAAGAATCCCGGTTTCATTGTTCTTCCTCCTCTCTAAGCGCTTGGATAGCCTTCTCGTCGCCGGCCTCTACCACATGTACCTTCACGCCCGGCACCAATTTATGATAACCCTCTACCACCACTCGCTCGTTCTCGCCCAAGCCCCGTTCGATCACGACCTTGTTGCCGATCTCCGGGCCGGTCTGCACGAAACGCTTCTCGGCGATATCGTCCCTACGGATGATATAGATGAACGCACCTCCTTTCTCGATCGAGAGCGCTTTCCGGGGAACGACGATCGAACGCTCTCGGACATCCAGCAGGAGCTTCACTTTCGTGAACTGTCCGGGCAATAATTTCTGGTTCGGGTTGGATAGTTCCGCACGAACGCCAAACGTACCGGTCTTCGGGTCCACCAGCGGATCGGCGAAGTCCACGATACCTTTTACCGGGTATTCAGAGTCGTCCGCTAAGGTAACCGTCACGGTAGGCTGCCACGAACGGGTCGTGTCCCGCTCGCCAAACTTCACGTTACGACGCTCGGCACGCAGGTAATCCAAGGCGGTCATCTTAAAATCGACCAATACCGTGTCGCTCTTCACGACAGCCGCCAATTTCGAATTGACACCCGGGCCCACCAAAGCGCCCACATCCACGAAACGCTCACTGATATACCCGGACAGCGGCGAGGTCACTACCGTATAGCTCAACTCCATCTCCGCTTGATCCAGATCCGCCTTGCTCATGGCGATATTCGCCTCGGCGTCTTCCAGAGCGGCCGTGGCGTTATCCAAATCCAGCTGGCTGGCGGCGTGTTGCTCGTACAACGGTTTCAGGCGTTCCACATCACGCCGGGCCTTGGCCGCTTGGGCTTGGCTTTTCTTCAGTTGGGCTTTCGCCTTCTCTACCCTAGCACGATATTTATCGGGATTAATCATAAACAGGGGCTCATTCTGCTTCACCCGTTTACCTTCCTCAAACAACATTTTCTCTAGGAATCCCTCCACACGGGCATGTACCTCGACAAAGCTGGCGGCACGGATACGTCCCACGTACTCACCATAAATCTGCACGTCTTCTTTTGAGGGTTTGTCTACGATCACGATGGGCAATTGCTGCTCTTCCTTATGGTGGCAACCCGTCATCGCTACTACAAGGGCTATCAAGATAACCTGTACTTTTGCCAATCTTTTCTTGCTCATTCTACCTATATAAATTACTTATGTCACATTTGTTATTTAAGAAAGAAAGAATCATTCCATTTTTCTCAAGCACATCGATAATTAACGTTACTTTACTTAATAACAAACCGTATAGCGTTTATGTTAACATTTATACTAAATTCAGGGCGTATCCAACTGGGGAATAAATCCACAACCAGCCGGGTAAGTCTACACTTCAAAAACAAAAATCCTTTCGAATGAAATGTTTTTTTCCATCCGAAAGGATTCTACAGATATCAGATCTTCATCTATTATCTTATTGATCAACCGACAACGCTTTCCATAAATTATCGTCCGGCACGGGAGCGACAATTCGCACGTTCTCTTTTGAAACCGGATGGATAAACTCCGCGCTACGGGCGTGCAAGCTAATGCCTCCATCCTTATTGGAACGATCGAAACCATATTTCAGATCCCCCTTGATCGGACATCCCATCTTCGCCAACTGACAGCGGATCTGATGGTGCCGCCCCGTCTTCAAATCGATCTCCAACAGATAATAATTATCCGAATGGGCGATCAATTTATAACGCAGGATAGCTTTCTTGGCATTCGGCCGCTCGGTATCGTAAGCGTAACTCTTATTTTGCTTCTCGTTCCGCACCAGCCAATCCACCAACTCACCCTCATCCTGCGGGGGACGGCTCTTGACGATCGCCCAATACGTCTTGCGCACCTCACCGACACGAAACATCTCGTTCAAGCGAGAAAGGGCCTTGCTCGTCTTGGCGAAAATCACGACCCCGCTCACCGGACGATCCAGACGGTGCGTGACACCGACAAAGACATTCCCGGGCTTGCAATACTTCTCCTTCAGCCATACCTTCAGCATCTCCGAGAGAGGCTTATCGCCCGTCTTGTCGCCTTGCACGATCTCACGGCAGGTCTTATCTACCGCTATAATATGATTATCCTCGTAAATAACCTCCATATTACATGTTCATACCGCCGTCAACCTGAATAACCTGTCCGGATACATAAGAAGACATATCCGAAGCCAAGAAGGTAGCGATATTAGCCACATCCTCCACCGTACCGCCACGGCGCAAAGGAATCTTCTTGCACCACTCGGCACGTACCTCGTCAGACAACTGAGCGGTCATATCCGTAATAATGAATCCCGGGGCGATAGCGTTCGCACGGATGCCACGAGAACCCAACTCCTGAGCGACAGACTTAGCCAAGCCGATCATACCGGCCTTGGAAGCGGAGTAGTTCGCTTGTCCGGCGTTGCCATGAACACCTACGACAGAAGACATATTGATAATGCTACCCGCACGTTGCTTCATCATGACCGGGGTACAAGCATGGATAAAGTTGAAAGCGGACTTCAAGTTCACGTTCAACACAGCGTCCCATTGTCCCTCGCTCATACGCATCATCAAGCCGTCTTTCGTGATACCGGCGTTGTTCACCAAGATATCGATACGTCCGAAATCCTTTACGATCTCGGCCACCACGTTATGAGTCTCCTCAAAGTTAGCGGCGTTAGAAGCGTATCCTTTCGCCTTTACGCCCAAGGCCTCGATCTCGGCCTGTGTAGCCAAGCCATTCTCATCGATCACTAGATCCGTGAAAGCGATGTTAGCGCCCTCTTGGGCGAACTTCAAGGCGATAGCCTTACCAATACCACGAGCGGCACCTGTTACGACAGCCACTTTACCTTCTAATAGTTTCATATTACTCAAATTTTTTAATATCAATGTTTAATCAAGCAAGCTCCCGTCGAATAGCCACCGCCGAATACCGTGATAGCGATCAAGTCGTCTTTCTTGAAATTCTTATCGTTCTGGGCATATACCAAGGCCGAGCTTACGGAACCCGTATTTCCCAGCTCCTCGATATTGTGCAAAAATTTCTCGTCCGGCAAGTTCAATTGCTTGGCGATATTCGCCATGATACGCATATTCGCCTGATGGCCGATGAAATAAGTAAGGTTATCCAGCGTATAACCGTTCTTCTCCAACAAATGAAGGACATTCTTAGGCATATAGGTACAAGCTTGGATAAATACGTCACGCCCCTCCGGCATCAAGATACCGCCGTCACGAGGACGCAAGTGAACCGCCTCCATCGCTTTCGACAAATGGCCGAGACCTTGCGTGTAGACCTCTACGATCTCGGCGTCACCCTCACCGATCCGCTCCTTGGAGATAAAGAAAGCGGCAGCGGCATCACCCCATAAATGGCCCGCCTTCGGGTCTGTCTCATTATAATAAGCGGAGTTCTTATCAGCGGAAAGCACCAAAGCCTTGGAAGCCTTCCCCATGGCGAAATATCCCTCCACAACCTCCAAGGCGTTCAAGAAAGAAGAACAAGCCGAGGATAGATATAAAGCTTTCGCGTCAGCGATAGTATACTCATGTTGAACCGTATGCGCGGCCGTCGCAACCGTATCATAAGGAGAATACGAAGCGGAGACGATCAAGTCTACCTCCGTGATATCGTAAGGCAATTTGGGAAGAGCGTCCTTCACGGCCTCAAGGCTCATGGTATTGATATTCTCTTCCTCTTTCGCTTTCGAGCGGGTATGAATGCCCGTCCGTTGCTCAATCCACTCACTCGTCAACCCGTTTAATTCAAGAAAATGTTGGTTATCTACCCGTTCTTCAGGCACATAAAACCCTGTCGCATTAATAAACATCCTTAGTGTCTTTGATTTACTTAATCTTTATTCCGTTGAATATTAAATTCATCACATTGTCTCTACGTTTAATCCGCTGGCTGATATTATCACCCATGATCCCCCGGATATAGGGCACCTCCAGCCCTTTCAAGGCATGATGGAGCACGAGGGCGGTAATGTCCGTGTCCGGCATGCTGAATATACCCTCCTTCACGCCATCGTCCAATATTCCCTTTATGATCTCCACTTCCCGAAGGTCGAAGCTCTTGCGTACCTTCTCCACCCGCCATATATCACGGAAGAAGGTAGCCCGCAACGTACCGTTCCGAAACACCAACGCCTTTACAGCGTCCAAGCGGCTATAGATAAACGTCAGCAGCTTCTCGTCCGCCGGCAGATCCTTACTGGCCACGTCCACCAGCATCTTATGAAGTTGGTCCAGCTCCGACTCCACTACCGCCAAATAGATCTCGTTCTTGCTTTTGAAATACGTATAAAGCGTACGTCTCCCCTTACGAGATGCCTGTGCAATATCGTTCATCGTTGTGTTATCAACCCCCATGCGGGCAAACAATTGTCTGGCCACATCCACCAACATGTCACGTGTTTTAGAAACTGTCATCGGCATTGTATTGCACATTTTGATTAAAACTGTGCGCAAAGTACTTAAAAAAGATCGTATCTACCAAGTATATTAAAAAAAACTTGCAATAAATTTGTTTTGTAAGAAAATATCCCTACCTTTGCACTCGCAATCAAGGAATGATAGCAACTATATCGCGGAGTGGAGCAGTGGTAGCTCGTTGGGCTCATAACCCAAAGGTCGTAAGTTCGAGTCTTGCCTCCGCAACTAAAAAAGCCTTCTGGTCATAGACCGGAAGGCTTTTCTTTTTTTGTAACCCAATGGTTTACGGGGTGGGAATCATTGAGTTTTTCCCGTAATCCATTGATTTACGTACCGTAAACCATTCGCTTACGCCCAACAAGTCACATAGGCTTACGTCCGGGGCCTCTTATTGGTTTCCCGGACGTAGGGCCTACATCTCCTATCTCAAGGCAGGCAAGATATATTTCCATATCAAGTTGATCTCGGCCTGCATATCGCCGATATTCGCAGTCATGGCGATTACCGCATCTTGCTCGGGCAATATAATAATGTATTGTCCATTGGCTCCATCGGCACGAACGGCGTTATGGCGGCAACGCCACATCTGGTAACCGTAGCCTTGTAACCAGTCGCTATCTTTCGGTTTCATCTTCAAGTTCTCCGGTCTCATACCGGCGGGCAAAGAGGCTATCTTGGAGGTGGTGGCTTCCTCTATCCAGCTTTCGGGGAGCAATTGCTTACCGTTCCATTTTCCCTTTTGCAAGACGAACTGACCCATTTTCGCCAAGTCCTCGGTCTTTAAGTACAGCCCCCAACCGCCGCAATTGATGCCTTGGGGACTCTCTTCCCAAGTAGCGCCGACGATACCCAGCGGACGGAACAGGCGGGGATAGAGATAATTGATCACCTTCTCCCCCGTCACCTTCTGGATGATAGCGGAAAGCATATACGTGCCGAGGCTGTTGTATACGAAATAGGTTCCCGGTTTATGTACCAACGGCGCCGAGAGGAAGAGCTTTGCCCAATCGGCCTTCTCGTTCCCCTTCTGCCGTACTAAAGCGGTGGGATCGACATCATGGCCGGAGGACATGGTCAATAGGTGACGTATCTCCAGCTCTTTCAAGTAAGGGCTTACCTCGGCCGGTAATTGGTCGGGGAAGAAGGAGATCACCTTGTCCGTGACCTTCAATTTACCCTCCGCAACGGCAAAACCGATAGCCGTAGCCGTAAAGGTCTTGCTAACGGAGTTCAAGACATGCGGCGTATGGCGGTCGCCCTCACCCAGCCATTGCTCCTTTACGACCTTTCCATGCTGGAGGATCATGATACTATGTAAGTCTTGATCCGCCTTTTTCACCGCCCGCAGATAATTGCCGAACGCCTTATCCAAGGCTTTCGAGGCTTCCGCACGAGGGAGTTCCTTGGTCAGGTCGTTATAGCTGATCAAGTCTATGTTCTTATCCTTCAAGGCTTGCTTCACCTTCGGACTGGTAAAAAGATCGGTCACGCCTTGACGGTCCATCGCCACGTTCTCGTAGCCGATATGCCCGACGGTTTTCATCTCCTCGTTATCCAAGGCCGGGTGATCCAAGAACATATAGCGTTTACCGGGTTCCAGCTTATCCAACATCCGGATGAAACTGGCCTCCTTCTCGGCCGGAGTCTTGGAGGCTCCATCATATCCGGAATAGGTGAAATCGTATTCCTGCATCGCCTCTACCCGATCCACGACCGGCAGATGATATTCCTCGGACAAGCGGCGCATCAGCTTCACCACCTCCGGATCGAAACCGGTCGATCCCATATGACCGGAGATATGGCTGATCTGGGGAATGTTCTTCAAGGCCATCTCTATCTGGGCCCGGGCCTCCTGCTCGATCTCGGCCAAGCTCCATGTATTCTCCAGAATGGCCAGACCCGGGTAGGCGGGATTCGGAGACATCATCGGCAAGAAATAGCCATTGCTATCGGTCAAGCTGGGACAATGCGTCAGCGGACGCCATTTCACGTTATCCCATTCGCTGGTAAACGTCAGGTGAAGCCCGACATCTATCCCCGGGTTCTCCCTCAACAGCCGGGCGGCCTCGGGGAACCACGAGGTGACAACCATAACCTCTATACAGGTCTCCACCCCATTCTTATACCCTTCCATACACGCTATATTGGCGGAACGGAACGACCCCATGTCATCCGCACGGATGATCAGGCGGGGATTCGTGGCAGGCTGGCTGAATGCCGGCCACGTAGCGGCGAACAACAGGCAGCCGCAAAGGATTCTTTTTACATTTGAAGTCTTCATGATATTGATAAATAAGTAACATCTTTTCTATACTTGGGGATGGACCACACAGAAGGTGCCGGAAGATTTGCTCACCAACTTATCGTCGCAATAAATCTCGCACTCACAAAAATGTATATTCCGTCCCGCCTTGATCACGGTACCCTTGGCGATCAGCTCATTGCCCCAAGCGGCCCGTAAGAAAGACATTTTCAACTCTGCCGTCAGCACGTCTTTCTCCAGCGGGGTCATCGTATAGGCGGCGAAACCGGCGATCGTATCCGCCAAAGCAGCCAAGACACCCCCATGCGTCACGCCGCTATATTGTCTCTGCTCGTCATGCAAGGGCATATGCGCCTCCACACGACCTTCCTCGATAACCGTGAAGTCGATCCCCAGAAAATTCACATAAGGATTCGTCTTCGCACGGTTAATCAACTTTTCTTTTATTCTCTCATCCATATCTTTTCTATTAACGAACCGTTATCTTACAATCATCCAGATTATCGATAATGGCGAGGCTCTCCACACGTATGCCCTTTTCACGCAGCAGATTCCCGCCATCTTGAAACGCCTTCTCTATAATAAAACCCATACCCTCAATCACGGCTCCCGATTGCTCCGCCAACTCGACCATTCCCATAGCGGCGTTTCCGTAAGCCAAGAAATCATCGATAAACAGGATATGATCCTCCGGAGTCAAGAAGTTATTGCTGATACATACCGTATAGTCACGATCCTTCGTGAAGGAATGGACCACGGTAGAGAGCATATTCTCCATCGTCTTCGGCTTCTTCTTCTTTACGAAGACCACCGGCAACTGCATGATATAACCCACCATAATGGCCGGGGCGATACCGCTCGCCTCGATGGTCACGATCTTGTTTATCTTACGATCTTGAAAACGACGGATAAATTCCTCGGCGATCTTATACATCAACATCGGGTCCATTTGATGATTGATAAAACTATCCACTTTAAGGATACCGCCGGGATAACAGCGGCCGTCTTGCAAGATGCGTTGCTTCAATAATTCCATAATTTGTTATTCTGTTTGATCTTCTTTTACACGTATAAATAAATTCGCCAGAATGGCCGTCAAGCCACCCGTCGTTATGCCGGAGGAGAAAATGCCACGGATCACTTGAGGAGCGGCCCCTAGAATATCCGGCATCAGTTCCACCCCCAACCCCAAGGACAAACTAACCGCCAACACCAACGTGGCCTTCCGGTTGATATCTTGGGCGGCGATAATACGGATACCTGCCGCCGCCACCGTACCGAACATCAGCAGGGTAGCCCCTCCCAGCACCGGATCGGGCATCAAGGAGAAGATAACGCCGACAACCGGGAATAATCCCAACAGGATCAGCATACCCGCTATATAATACCCCACGTACCGGCTGGCGACTCCCGTCAACTGGATAATCCCGTTATTCTGGGCGAAGATAGAGTTCGGGAAAGAGTTGAAAATTCCGGAGATAAACGAGTTCACCCCATCCGCCAGCACCCCGCCGGAGACTCGCCTTAGGTAGCCTTCTCCCTCGATCGATTTTCCCGATATCATCGAGTTGGCGGTAATATCCCCCGTAGCCTCGATCGCCGTGATCAGATAGATCAATGCGATCGCCACGAATGAAGAGATATTAAAATCCAATCCATATTTGAAAGGAACCGGGATATTAAACCCTCTCAGGTTTTGCGAGGAGACAGCCTCCATATCCACCATCCCCATGGCGAAAGCGATCGCGTAACCGATACACAACCCTAGCACGATGGAACTCATCCGCAAGTACTTGTTCTTACAACGATTGAAGAACAAGACACTCAACAAGACGCACACAGCTACCCCGATATTACGCAAACTACCGAACGTACCGTTATCCATAGCCGTATACCCACCACCGCAAGCGACCACTCCTACCTTGATCAAGCTCAAGCCGATGAGCAACACCACGATACCCGATACCAAGGGAGTAATCACCGAGCGCAGATACTTAAAAGTACGGCTCACGATCATCTCTACCGGAGAGGCGGCGATACAAACGCCGAAAATAAGGGGAAGCCCTCCCGACAAACCAGCCGTGATAATCGGGCCGATAAACGAGAAGCTGGTTCCTTGGATACATAGCAGCCCCGCCCCGACCGGTCCTAATTTACGACATTGAACGAATGTGGATACCCCGGAGGCAAACAGAGCCATGGAAACCAAGAAACCGGTCGTCTCCAGATCCAGTTTCAGCGCCCCGGCGATAATCAAGGGAGGTGTTATGATCGCCACGAAAATAGCCAGCAGATGCTGGATGGCGGCAAAAAGCGTCTCTTTCAAAGGCGGACGGTCATCGATCCCGTAAATCAAATCCGTATTCATCCTGTCTCTTATAGTTTCAAGTCTAATAAGGTCTCCCCTTTTGCGTTCAACACTCGTACACTCATCTCGTCTCCTTTCTTCCGCAATACCATCACCGTAGCCGAATCGAGCTTATAACCCCCGCCTACGATCACCGGGAAGTTGTTTCCCAACGAGCCTTTCGGGTGGAAGGCATATTGATGCGTATGGGCGGATATATTCACGTTGAAAGGGGCTTTCGCCAACAGGCTTCCCCAAAGCTCCGGACAAGGCTCATAGGCATCCCCGTTTCCGTAGATAGGGATATGGTTCAATAAAACCCGCTTCGAGGCTTGCTTAAACTCCTTGCCGCTCAATTCTTTCGAGAGGAAATTCACTTGATCTTTCCGGAGACCGGTGAAATCGTTCAGGCCATAATACACCCATGTGCTATCCGGTTTATCCTCGCCGCAATCCAGCATGACGAAACGGGTATCTCCCCAGCTGAACGCCCCATATGTCTTATCGCCCACATAGTCAAACAAGGCACGCAGGCCGATCGAATAAGCGTTTCGGATCTCGTGGTTGCCTCTTAGGAAGAAAGCGGGGACATGACTGGCGCCCACCTTCCCGCATAAATAAGCCAAATGATACAAAGCTTCTTTCTCATTGGCGGGATCGTCTATACAATCCCCGTTAAATACCACGAAATCATAAGGGATATCACGCACTTGCTCGTATAAGGCGTCTAGGGTCGGGATCTGCTTATGCAGGTCATTAAAGATTAATGCCGTGAAATCCTCTTGGGATGCGGAAGGGACCTTGAAAGTGTAGAACGAGGATACCGCTGTCTCACCAAACTCTTTCTTATAGGCTTGATAAAGCATGATCTCTTGCGAGCATACCCGGTAGTAATAGGTTTGCCCCGGTCGTAGGTCCGTCAGCCGGATCTTATTATGCAAGCCGTTGCATATCACTTGACCGTCCACGATGGTGCGGGCCTTCTTCAAATTCAGCGTGTCCGTACCGTATTCTACCCAACTATACGTAGGGACATGGGTCTGCCACATCACCGTTATACCGCCCTCCGTAGGATTTTGGAGATAGGGCGCCGCATAAAAGATCTCTTCCGGCTTGGCCTTCAGGCGAACCTCCGTTACGACCGGGCGATGATCCGATGCCACCGCCTCTTCGGGAACCCATGCGGACAAACGGGTAAAGGGCTGTCCATTCTTTACATAACCCGCTATATAGTCCAAACAGCTATCCGGCGTGGAAGCCGGGAATGTAGCCTGTTTAGGATTGCTCAATAGCTGGAAATCCTTGCTGATTTCCATGATAAAGGAGGAATGCGCCGTAGCGTTCCAATCCCCGGCGATAAACAGGGGCTTATGAGCGAAAGCTGCTTCCCGCCGAAGGATCGGCAAGGAGAGCATCCGGTCTTCCGGTGTCAAGGAAAGGTGCGTGCAGCAGAAGATATATCTCTCAAACTCGACCCATAGCAAGACCCGTTCCTCCTCCCGTCCGGGAAGGGCTATATAGCGGTAGCTCACCGGCTTCTCCTTGCTCAGCATACCTACTCCGTATTTACCGCCATCGAAGTCGATGGCCGGGGCGTAGGTAGGGAACATCAGGGTGCGTTCTCCCAACGTCCGGAGCACGTCGATCCCGCCGCTTCTTACGGTCACGCTATCTACCTCCTGTACGGCGACGATATCGGGGGCTACCTTACATATAGCGTCCGCTATACGCCCGAGGTCCGTCACCTCATCCATGCCCCTTCCGTTGCGGATATTATAGCTCATGATACGCAACGTATTCCGCTCGGCATCGCCGCTTTGCTGTGCCAATGCCTTATTTATGGGCAAACATCCGATCATAACGATCGCCCAAATAAACCATTTCCTCATAGGATTCGATCTAATGTTTATATTCATTTTATATCTATACCTTAACCGAATATCTCTTTCAATGACTGCTCGAACTCAGCGATATCCTCGCCGGAAGTATCCCAAGAGGTAACGAGACGGGCCTCGTTGATCTCCTCGTTCCACATATAGAAGAAATATTTATCTTGCAACTTCCTCAACGCCTCGGCAGGGATCGTGAAGAAGAGCTGGTTGGACTCGATCTTCTGCGTAAAATGAATCTCCGGGTATTGTCGTAGCACGTCCGCTAGCTTGGCGGCGCTGATATTCGCTTTCATGGCGTTCTCCAACCAGAGGTTATTTTCCAGATAAGGGATGAACTGGGCGGAGAGATAACGTAGCTTCGAGGCTAGCTGGGCGGATTGCTTCCGGTAAAATCGCAGGTTCTCCGTGATCTCCGGGCGGAACGAGACCACGGCCTCTCCCATCATCATACCGTTTTTCGTGCCTCCGAAGCTCAAGATATCCACGCCTGCGTCTACAGTCACTTGGCGCATCGTGCAATTCAGATAAGCGCAGGCGTTCGCCAAGCGTGCTCCGTCCATATGCAGATACATATCGTACGAATGTAAGAGATCGGCGATCGCTTTCACTTCCTCTATCGTATAGATCGTACCTAATTCCGATACTTGGGAGATATAAACGGCCTTGGGTTGCGAATGGTGGCAAACCCCGAAGTTCTTCAGATGGGGACGGATCAATTCCGGTGTCAGCTTACCGTCCGTCGTAGGGATCGTGACGATGGCGCAACCGGTCATCCGTGCGGGAGCACCACATTCGTCTACGTTGATATGGGCGGTCTCGGCGCACAGGATGCTATTATACGGACGGGTTACGGCTTGCAGGGCCACGGAGTTCGCCCCTGTTCCGTTAAACACGAAAAAGGGAGAGGCATCCTTGCCGAACACTTCTTGTATCTTACTTATAGCGGCCTCTGTCCAAGGATCATCACCATATCCAACCGCATGATTATCATTTGCCTTGATGATCGCATCCATTACCCGGGGATGCACGCCGGAATTGTTGTCACTAGCGAAACTTCTCATCTTCAAATCTGATTTTTCGCCAAAAGTACGGATTTAAGATGAGAACGAGGATATCCAAGTAACTATTTATCGCTATCCATTACGTTATTCTTATTTGTATGCGTATATGAATATATCAGATAAACGACACAAGGAATAACCACTATACTACAAAAGAATAAATAAGGTCCCATAACTATTTCCTCCTTTTTTTACTGTTTTCAGCCCTTTCTCCTTCCTTAAAATAGCGGATACCCGCCCAAAAAGTAATTATAGCAACAATTGCCGCATTTATATAAATGATCCAACTCTGCTGTTGATAATTACTGATGAATGTACTAATGATTCCGCCAGTCACTACATACTTAGCGATATCCATCAACCATTTTCCGATTTCTTTTTTCATAGTAAGATTTTTTATTTGTCAAGACAAATATAAATAGAATAATCCATATCACACGTTATTTTACCTGAAATTGTTCCGTCGCATAGAGGGCCTCGCCGGTTTGGGTCAGGCCTTCGATGGTGATGGTGAAATCACCGGTCAGGTCGGAGGTGGTAAAGGGGATGGATATAGAGGACTCGCCGTTTGTCCGGATATCGGGTCGCCAAAGTAAGGTATGGCGGAAATCCGGAACGGGAGATCGCTTCTCGGTCTCTGTCCGGTAAGCGGGCATATAGAAGATGCGCTGGGTTTGCGTGCCCTCATAATCAAAGAACTGGGTGGAGTTATCGACTACCAAGCCCGGGTAATTATGCTCGTAAGAGGAGAAGGAGGCGATACCGTCGAATATCTGCCCTCCGAATACGTACTTGCCTTTATACACATCGATCTTCCGGATTTTTAGGGGATCGTACTTAAAAATGACCTCATGATCGACGATGGGGATACCATCCAGTAAAACCAATGAGTTACCGATCGTATACCCGATTCGCTCCTCGGTCAAGACAGCCAACCGGCGAACCCCATCCATCTTACGGAAACGAAGGCCGGGGATAAACTCGATAACGACTTCCTCCATCGTCGTGAAACGGGTGTACTCGTCCAAAAGATAACTCCAATCCGGTTGCCACTGGAACCAAGGCTTCTCCGCTTTTTCCCGAACCAAGGAATCAGACCGGTAAGCATGTAACACCTGTAGCCCCACGCTCCGCTTCACCAACTCGTCTTGCCAAGCGGGATTCAATCTCAAGGCGGGAAGCTCCTTCTCCGGATGCGTAGCGTAAGGAGATTCGATGTCCACCCGGTAGCGAGAGGAGGAAGGGGATAAAGCCACCGTCACGATCTCGTGCGTCCCAGATATATGTTTCGTAAAGAAAGTCACCTCCCCGGCAGCGCCCAGTTGCCCCCCGAAAAGGCGGATCTCCCCCCCGGAAAAGCCCAATAAAGGCCTCACCGCCTCTTTAGACGAAGGTTCGCCCGTAGACAGATCGATCACTTTCCCCGTCAGGATCGGCCCCTCGTATTCCGCCAAGAATTTACGATCGGCAGGCGATGATCCCGTAGTAGGCATGCTTTGTTTCCAATCAACGATACCGCTCCGGGCGGAAGGTTTATACAAGTCAATCCCGGCGATAGAGACCGATAGGGTCTGTAGATCCGGGGGCAGGCCGTTTATCCGGATCTCCCCCCCTGAACGGGTATCATAGGTCATACGGTCCGGTGATACGGAAACCGGGCCCTCTCGCCTCGTAAAAGAGTAAGCGGGCAATAAAGTATCTGTCAGCAGGGTCTCGTTCGTCACGAAAGTGTTCACCACCGCCAGCGGCTTCTCAAAGAAGACCTCCTCCCCCTCGTTCCGCATATAACGGGTATAGGCCACCAGCCGGTAGTTTCCGGTCGGCAAGGTAGAAGGCAACTGCAGACAACCATCGCCCACCCCCTTCTCCAGCACGAGTCGGGCTTGCACGACCGCCGAGGCGCTATCCAGAAGCTCCACATACCCGACCTTGCTCACGTCGGATAACCGTTGGTCCAAATCCGTGGCAATGAATTTCATCCATACAAGCTCGCCCGACAGATAAAATTGCTTATCCGTTTGCAGGTAAACCCGCTCTCGCAATTCCCCTGCGAGAAGCGTTTGCCCCGCCCATAAAAGGCAGAGGAGCGACAAGATACATTGTTTTATCATAGACTTCTTCATAGCAACTAAATTATAAATGACTGGTAGGCCACCAAGAGGGCTTCTGTTTCGAACCAAAACGGCCGCAATCCATACAACGTTTCAGCGCATACGTATTACTCTCCGCATTCATCGGATTATAGGAAACATATCCGTAATCCGGATTATTATCATATTCCGATCCCTGTACGATCGTGCTTGCGCAGCCCGTAACCTCGGCCTCATATACCTTCTCTATCTCCGGAAAGAAACGCTTGAGGCGAGTCACTGTCGCCACTTCCACGAAACCGATCACCGGAACCTCCGGGTCCGTCACGCAACGGATATTCCCTTTCATCTCCGAAGGAATAGGGGCAAACAAGCTACCAGACTCCTCTATGTTCTTCTGCAAATTAAAATAGTAGTCGTAAGCCTCCCGGTGCAACGCATATTGTTCCACCTCCGCATGATACAACATCGAGAAACGGCGATCGCTGGGATGATACGAGGCGATACTTTTGTTAGCGATCACGTTCTGCGTCAGCCTATCGGAACTGCCTAGGGAGATCACCTTCGAGCTGTCCTTTCCCCAGCAATAATACCAATTATTCGATGTAAGTAAATCATATATTACGACCGTATTACCCATTTTCTCGGCGGCCATAAAGATCTCCGCCTTCACCTCCCAATTCTCCTTATACATCCAGCGGAAATAAGAGGATCGATCCGGGGCATTATGCGTAGACACACAGAGACGGACCTCCTCTCCCGGCCCCTTCTTCAGCAAGGAGAGAGAGTCGATCGGAGGCGTTATCTCCGGTCCCAGATAGTCCGACTCATACTCCAGCCCATCCAGCGAGATATGTAGCCGGTACCGGCTACCCGGGTCCAGCTCTCCCATATCCACCTTATACTCTCCCTTCCCGGAAGAATTAGCGCAAGTGAAAACAGCTCCATCCTCACGCTCCACCACCACCTTGGCATTATTCACGAACTCATCCTCCGTGAAATCGTCGGTCAGGCCCACGCTTCTCCGGAGCTTTATCGTAGTCTCGCCATTCGTGATGATACCATCCACGACCAACAAATCCCGTACCTGCTCCAAACCCTTCGGCTCGTAGTCCGTGACACAGGCGGACAATAACAACAGCAAAGCCCCCAGCCACCAATGAAAGCCTTTTATAGAATCTTTTATCTTCGCTTCTTTCCTCATCTCAACTCCCCCCTAAAATTTAATATTATAAGAGACAAACGGGATAGGCACCCCGAATATCGCCATCTTATATCCCTTTAATTTCCCGTTCTCCGATATATAATACACCGAGTAGGCGTTCTTTCGCCCCGTCAGGTTATAGACCCCGAAAGAGATCGTGCTATGCGTGAGCAACGTCAGGTGGTGGCTCGGCTCGATGTTGAACGAGGCGTCCATCCGGAAAAAGTCCGGGATGCGGTATTGATTACGGTCCGAATAGTAGACAAACTCACCGCCCCCGTAATGATATTTGGAGACCGGCAAGGTGATCGGCCGTCCCGTGCTATAGTCGCAATTCAGCGAGAAGCTGAAACGATGCGTGAACTTATAGTTGCCCACGAACTTCAGGTCGTGCGGCTTATCGAAGTCGGCGGCGTACCAATCCCCATTGTTCACGGGATTCACGATCATCGGATCGTTCTGCCGCAGTTGCGTGCGAGAGTAGGTATAGCTTACCCAGCCGTTCAACTTCCCTTGCGTTTTCTTCACCATCAGCTCCACGCCATAGGCACGCCCCTCGGTCCTCAGCACGTCCGTCTCGATGTGGTGGTTCATCAGCAGCTCGGCGCCGTTCCGGTAATCTAGGTAATCCTTCATCGTCTTGTAATATCCCTCCAAGGAGACCTCGATCGTATTGTTCAAGAAATTCCGGTATAGCCCGGCGGCCACTTGCATACCCGTCTGCGGCTTGATGTTAGCGTCGCTCAACTTCCACGTATCCGTGGGCGACATGATGGTCGTATTGGATAGCTTATGGATATTCTGGCGCATCGTATTAAAGCCGGCCTTCACAGAGAAGTCCTCGGTAAAGGCATAACGGGCGGATACCCGGAACTCCGGCCCGTGGTAAGTCTTGAACGCCCCGGTCTTATCCACCGTACCCGTCACGGTAGCCAAGGAAGGCAGTTGGTCGTCGGCATAGAGATTATAGGTACGGGGCCCCAATACGTTAAACATGGAATAACGGACCCCCACGTTCAAGGAGAGTTGGGAGGTGATATCCCAACGATCGCCCACATAGATAGCGGACTCCACCGCTTTCTCCTTCTCCATCCGGTCCTCCTTCACCAACGACTCCCCTCCATAGGGAAGGTATTTCCCCGGCTCCAAGCCGTAGAACAACGAGCTGGCGCCGAAATCCAGCGTATGCTTATCGCTCAGGTAATGCGTGAAGTCCATCTTCCCGTACATCTGGTCGATACGGAAAGCGAGGGAATAAGCGTTCACCGGGTTATCCGTATTACGGGTATTGTAGCCATAATGGTCGTAGCCAGCGGTGAGGACTCCCGTGAAACGATCCGAGAAGATATGCCTCCATTTCACCGAGGCGTTGGCGTTCTCGTAGGCATACCGCTCATCCACGTTAAAGCGGAAACGGTCGTGGCTGTAGTAGCCATTCAGATAGAGGTTGTTCCGCTCGTCGAACTTATGGTTAATCGTGGCGTTCAGGTCGTAGAACCCGGCGTTGCCATCCTTATAGCCGCTCTTCTCGGGGAGTTTCTTCAAGATCCAGTCCGAGTAAGTGGTACGTCCGCCCACGATAAAGGAGGTCTTCTCGGAGAAGAGAGGCCCCTCCAAGGTAAGGCGGCTGGTTAGCAAGCCGATGCTCGCCGATCCCTTGAACTCCTTTTTGTTACCCTCCCGGCTGTTGATGTCGAGTACCGAGGAGATACGTCCGCCATACTTGGCGGGGATGCTGCTCTTGTACAGCTCCATGTCCTTCACCACGTCGGGGTTGAAGACGGAGAAGAAGCCGAACAGGTGGGTCGGGTTATAGACCGTCCCGTCGTTGAAGAGGATCAAGTTCTGGTCCGTCGCCCCGCCCCTCACGTTAAAGCCGCTAGAGGCCTCGCCCACCGCCTTCACGCCGGGGAGCGACATGACTACCTTCATGATATCCACCTCGCCGAACGCCATCGGGATATTCTTTATATCCTTCACCTTCAGGCGTTCCACGCCCATCGTCGTATTCCGCACGTTGGCGATCTTCTCGGAGGAGATCGTGACCTCCTTCAAGGTGTAGACCTGTTCCTCCAGCTCGATATCCAGCTTGCCGTCGGAATGGAGCATGATCTGCCGCCGGGTGTCCTTCATGCCCATGCCTTGTATGTACAGCTCGTGTCGTCCGGGAGGGAGGCGCAGCGTATAATAGCCGTAAGCGTCGGTAGTAGCCCCGATCATCGGGTCCTTCACGAATACGGCCACGCCCACCATCGGCTCACCGGTCTTGAAATCGCTGATATTGCCGGTCACCGTGACCCGGTCCGCCGCCTTGCCCGAGGCGTCGCCGATCTCGTAGACCTTGTTCTCCGAGGTAGCCTTCTGCTGCTTCCGGCCCGCCATCAGGGAGATACCGGAGCCTTCCTCGTCGCCATCGCCCTCTCTCCGCTTCTCCCGCAGGAAGAAGTTCTCGGGCAGGGAGGTCATCAAGGTGTTATCTCTCAATACAAAGAAGGCGCCGCCATACGAGGATACTTGGAAGGGAGTTCCCTCCAACGCACGCCGCAACGCCACCAAGGGCTCTTCCTTCTCACTGTGTACGCTAACGACCATGGAGTCCGTCTCCAAGGGTTGCCGGTAGACGGGCTGTCCGGTCTGCCGCTCGATAGCGTCGAACACGACATTTAAGGTTACTTGCCGGAAATCCAGATCGACCGTCCGCTGCGCCCTCGCCGTCCAGCCGGACAGCAGGCACATTACCATACCGATATATAGGCTCTTTCTCATGGGATCTCGTTTAACTGTTCATACTGTCTCACCACGGCTACGATGGCTTCCTCGGGAGCGTGCTTGAAATCCAGCTTTCGCCGCTTGATATACCGGGCCAGCTCTTTTTTCTTGGACTTGAGGACCTTCAACACGGAGCCTTTGCTCCTCACGGTATAGTAAACACCCTCCTTCCGGATATAATATTTTACGGACTGATCGAAGGATTCATCCACCTGCATATCTTTTATCGTCTTAGATAATATACAAGACCATTTCCCCAGCACGGTACACTTCCCTTCATACAACCGTAGGTAATAGCCTTCCGGCAGGTTGCCCGACCGCTCGTCCGGATACCTGTAGAAGATATCGTACCCATGAAACTCAGCGTAGTCTACCCGATCGCTCGGCAAGACGATATTATAGCGATTGTCCGGAGAGAGCAGTAATAACTCATTCTTGTACAGGTCTAAGCGCATTTTCATGTCCTTGTAGAGAATGCCTTCGAAGCTAAGATCCCCGGGTACGTATTTCTCGCTCTTCAAATAGGGGTGATTTCTTATCGAGGTGGGATATTTTAATTGCTCCTTCCCATGGTAGATCACGGCTTGGCCGGCGGCGGAAGAGACATAGTCATCCACCGCATCTTGTGCCCTAGCCGTAGCGATAGCCAACGCGCATACGCATAAAAACCCCAGAAGCTTTCTCATAAGATACAGATTTAAAGTTTCATGCCAAATATAGGCATTCAATCACAAGCCACCAAATCCCAGCCTTTAAATATCAGTGTTATCAGGCGAAGTTTCGTATTTCCCTTCGTCTCTCTCACTTTAGGATCTTCGGCATAACGTTTCAATTGCCCGGCAGCCTCAGTCCTCAGCGATTCTATCTCCGGGGCGGAGGCGTCACGACGGGCATATTTTACCTCTACGATATAACTATAGACGATTTCCGGTTGATGCAACAAATCGGGCATCATGTAGAAGTCCGCATATCCCTTATTCGCCTCATACTCCGGATGAATTATATAAGTACGGGTCAAGCCCAAGTAAGCCAACAAAAAGCCCTTTACGTGCGCCTCCCCCTCGATAAACTCACGGATAGAGCTTTGTCGCTTCAATTCAGAGGCGAAGTACTCAAAGACAGGTTTCCAGTTTCCCTCGTAGGCCATGCTAGCCACGAGCATCCCCAGCCGATCCATCTCGAGGGAAAATAAATCGGCGCTCCGGTAAGCCTCCACCAAATAGGAGTACAACTGCTCACGAACCGTCAAGTTAGGGATCGCCAATAGGGTACTCCCCCATTTAGTACCCCGTATGGTAAGCAGCCCGAAATAATAGAGCAGGCTCTTAAAATTATCCGGTTTCGCCAGATCCTCGGCGGGGAAAGCCGTCTTGATGGTACCTATGGTCTCGCCATTCGTCACGATGTCTTGGATGATAGAGGCGTTCATGCCCATTTTCTTGTCCAAGCGAATCAAATGACGGAGCTTGTTATAATCCGTACGGATGTTGTTATCGATCATGTTCTCCGGAACTTTTCTCAACGGAAGATAATGATTCAGGAAATACAGCACCATATCCGAGTTATACATCGGCTCGTGGAGCGATTCTCTTGAGAAACAGTAATTATCATACCATGGCTTCATCACGCCGATCACCTCATCTACCTCTCCGGCCAGCATATCCACGTCTTTATAATAAGACAACATATCACGTACCTCCCGCTCGCTAAACCCGATAATCCCGTTAAACCGGGGATCGGTGCTCATATTGGCACCGATATTGAATCCACTTGTCACGTCATCCATGGTGACCGGAGAGACTCCCGTGATGAACATACGCTTGATCGGTCCGTTTCCCGTGGCACCTTCTTTCAGCTTATTAAAGAAATAGCGGAAGAACCCCGTGCCATGTGTCAATTTACGGTAATGCTCATTCCCCACATTGGCGAGTATGGCGTTCGTGAAATTATCATACTCATCGATGAACAGGTAGATCGGAAGATCCAGTAACGTAGCCTGCCCGATCAGGTAGTTCAATTTCTCGTCCGCGTTCTTGAGCCTTTTCAATTCACTGGCGAAACCGGGATTGAACATATGTCCGTAAAGCCCGGCGAAAAGATCGAAACGCATCGAGCAATTATCATTGAACGAGGCCAGCAATCGATCCGGGTCCGGATTCACGCCGGCGAAATTAAAATCGAGCACAAGGTATTTCCCTTGCTCCGCCGTAGGATGCGAACCGATATACAGCCCCTCGAAGATTTCCTTGAAACGATCCCGCCTATAGATATCGTAATACCATCTAAGCATGTTGATAAACAAAGACTTTCCAAAACGCCTCGGACGGATCAAGAAGAAGAAACGGGCCGTTTTCTCCAACACCTCTACATAACGAGTCTTGTCCACAAAATAATAATCCTCTTTACGAATCATCTCAAAATCCGTCACTCCGTAAGGAATCTTCTTTATTGTCATAATGATCTTTGTTTTTATGAGTAATTACAAATATAAGCATATATATCCGACAAACCAACAACTTCCGAGGAATTATCACGTGGATAATATACCTTTGCGATGTTTTTAACTTTAACAATTAATCATATATGAAAAAAAATCAGTTTCCGGGAAGCGGAAACAAGCGTGAGAAAGCTGCTGGATAGTCTGGAAAATGCCCAAAAGGCATGGGTGGACTTGAAAAAAGACGCGAAAGGGGCGCATAAGTTGTTTAAAGACTACCAGCCGGAGGAGGATCTGGTTAAACGGGAGAAGATCATCTACACGGGCTCCGTGAAAGACTTCGTGCGGCTGACGCTGCCCATCCTCGATGACCAACGTTTCCGGGTGAACGGGCAGACGAACCGGGAAGCCATGATACGGGCGCTGGACGAGGTGTTCGAGATACACCCCAACGGCTGCCCGGAGCCAAGGAGCTTCCGGAGCATCCTCTCGACGGCGCAAGAGGAATACGGGAAAGCGCATGAATAACAAGCTTCCCGTTTTTCACAACAAAAGTTAAAACTTGGGAGGCGTCCCAAAGCGCCTCCCTACCTTAGCGGCATCAAGCCAGAGACACTGGCTCTTTTTTTATCACTTAAAAATATAGTATGATAAACACGTCATTATTCGCCCTTTTCGGACGATACAAGGGAGACGCCTCGCTAGCGGGCGTACTGGAAAACATCCAAAGAGGAACGTACAAGCAGTTCATCGACGAGACGCGGGAGGCGCTAGCGTCGGGCGATAAGGAACTGGCCGCCAAACTAAAGAAAAAACTGCCCGCTTTCACCCCACAGGCCACCTACTCCGGGAAACGCCTCGACCCTCACATCACCCGCTATAACCAATTGGTGGTACTCGACATCGACCACGTAGGGGAACGGGAGCTGGAGCGTATCACCCCGCTCGCCACGGAAGCGCCCTACACCGTGGCGTATTTCCGCAGTCCCAGCGGCGACGGGGCGAAACTCATCGCCTACGCCGCCACGGACGAGACCGCCACGCCGGGCAATCACCGGAGGGTCTACGAGGCCATGAGCCGTTGGTACGCCGCCCGGCTCGGCGTGGAGCTGGATACCTCGGGCAGCGACATCGGGCGGCTTTGCTTCGTATCGGACGATCCCGCCCTATACCTCTCGCCTGCCTACCGCCCTTGGCTGGAGGGTACCGGCGAGCTACCGGAGGGCCTCGCCCCGCTACCCCTTACTTGGAAGGAGGAGGTTAGCGAGACGGCTCCCGGGGCGAAGGAAAGGAAGGTGGCCTCGCCACTGGAGAAGGCACGCCGGACCGCCGAGCGGAAAGGCGCCTACGCCGAGGGCAACCGTAATAACTTCATCTTCGTCATGGCCGCACGGGCGAATCGGCTGGGCGTGAAGCGGGCCGAGATGGAGGCTTACGCCGCTACCGCCTTCGCTGACTTGCCGGCGGAGGAGCGCCTCGCCGCCATCGAGAGTGCCTACAGCCACGTGGAGGAGCACGCCGCCGAGACGAGCGCCGCCACCTCCCGGAAAAAGGGCGGGGGCCCGCTGGACGTGGTCGCCGTGGAGAATTATATATCCGAGCGTTTCCTCACCCGCAAGAACGCCGTGAGGGGGTACGTGGAGGTGGCCTCGAAGAAAAAGCGGAACGGTCAAAAGCCGGTCTTCAAACCGGTGACCGACTACTGGGTGAACTCGCTCTGGCGGAGTCTCCTAAAGGACGGCCACTACTGCTCGCATAACGACATCCGGGCCATACTGATGTCGGACTTCAGCGAGACATTCCACCCTTTCCGCACGTATTTCGAGGGGCTGGCTCCGTGGGACGGGGTGACGGACTGGATCGGGCAGCTGGCCGATACCGTGGGCACCACCCGGCCCGCCTTCTGGCGGGGTTGCCTCAAGCGCTGGCTTATCGCGCAAGTGGCCGGCTCCATGGAGTTAGGCGTGGAAAACCATACCATCCTGCTACTGGCCGGCGGGCAGGGGCTGGGCAAGACCTCGTGGCTGCGGAACCTCGTGCCGCCCGAGCTGCGGGACTATCTTTTCACGGGCAATGTCAATCCGTATAGCAAGGGTTTCCCGCAGATGATGGTGGACTGCCTCTTGATCGTCATCGACGAGATGTCCGGCCAGAGCTACGCAGATCTGAACCGCCTCAAGGCGCTCACCTCCACAGGGGTCATCTACCTGCGCCGCCCGTACGGACACTATGCCGAGACGCAGATACGCCACGCCTCCTTCGCCGCCACGGTGAACGACTTGCAATCGCTGCCGGACGATAACGAGTCTCGCCGCTTCCTCTGCTTCGAGGCCACACGGATCGATTACCAGTCGCCCGTGCAACACGCCGACATCTACGCCCAAGCTCTCGCCCTCTTCCGCCGGGGCGAGAAATACTGGTTCTCCGGCGAAGACATCCGGAAGATCAACGAGAACAACGAGACCTTCCGCCAGCGAAGCCCCGAGGAGGAATTATTCTTCACCTATTTCCGCAAACCGGAGCGTTTCGACACGCCACAGTATCTTACGGCGAGCGATATTATGACGAAACTAAGTGTATTTACACGTATCACGCCGACACGTTCCAATATAGTTACGTTGAGCAAGGTGCTGAAAAAACACGGTTTTAAGCTCACGAAAACTAGAGGAAAACTACTGTTTGAGGTCGCCGAGATCACCTCGGAACAGGTAAAAGCCAATTTTTTGCGCCCTAGGCAAGAGGAAGAGGATAGAGCCCAAAAGGAGAATGATATCTTTAAGGGTCAAGAAGATAAGCCGGAATAAAAACTGACTTTCTAAAATGAGCAGGGCGCAAAAGGCGCAAAAAACAGTGTCTGGAAAAACATTTTACAAAAAGATAAATATATATCACACTATAGCAGTGTGATGAAAAAATATATTTACAAGAAAAGTTTTATATAGGCACGTAAAGATGCGCCTTTTGCGCCCTAACCCCGGCACCGATATTCGTCGGGATTAAGAAACATGACCGGAAAACCAATGAGATACGGTCGCTAAGTCAATGGAATCCGTCTTGCGTTCCATTGACTTAGCGCCCCTATTCCACCCGGATACCATCCGGCTCTCACGGCTCGCCGAGCGACTCGATGATGGCCCGCACCATGGCGGGCGAATAGACCCGCTCGCCCTCGTGATAACCCAGCGAGAGGAGGCGACCGGGCAGGCCGGGATAGATCGTTATCCAATGTTGCAGCTTGCGGTGGGCCGAGCGGGGATGCAGGTCGGGCAGGTAGACCTCGGCCAGCTCCATCCGCCCGTACGCTCGTATCTTGAATGTTGTTTCCATATCCTAAAGATAGTGAATCTCCGGCATATATCCATCATTTTCCGGAGAAATAATTCACCCGAAATCACCCTAAGTCACCCAAAGCGACAAAGCCCCCATGCCCTGCCGTATCTTTGTATCAACATTAAAAAACAACACATTATGATCCGCTACAAGAAGTATCAAAACAAGAACGAGAAGAACGTGACAACCTTCAACAAGTGGTATGCCCGTGCCGTATGCGAGGAGACGGTAGACATCGCCGCCTTGGCCGAGCACATGTCCACCCACAACACCCCCTTCTCCACCGGCGCCATCCACGGCATGCTGAAGGACATGGTGAATTGTATCAAGGAGCTGCTGATGGACGGCAAGAACGTGAAGATAGACGACCTCGGCATCTTCAGCGTGGGCATCCGCTCGAAGGGGGCCGTCACGCCGGAGGATTTCTCCACGCAAGGTAATATCACCGGCGTACGCCTCCGTGCCCGTGCCACGGGCAACCTCTCCAGCGCCTCGCTCAAGCTGACGGCCAAGCTCCGCGAGTACACCGAGTACTCGAACGGGGAGGTGACCCCGGGAGGTGGCGGGAGCGATTCCGAGAGCCCGGACGAGATTTAGGGAATTGAAAATTGAGAATTGAAAATTGAAAATTAAGTGATATGGAGATTTCTGTTTTTATACGTGAATACGCTCCGCTGGCTGGGGAGGCCGGGCGGGCGTTCCGGATCGATCCGGTGGTGATCTTGGCGCAGGCGGCCATCGAGACGGGTTGGGGCGAGAGTACGCTCTGCCGGGAGTATCATAACTTTTTCGGCATCACGGCCTACGGGTTGCCCAACGTATGGTGGACCGGCCGGTGGACGGAGCTGTCGCCCCGCTCGCTACGTTTCCGGATCTACCCGGACGATAAGTGCTCGTTCATGGATTACTGCCGCCTGCTTCGCTCGGCCTATCCCCGGGCGGCCGACATGAGCGCCAACCCTACGGCCTTCGCCAAGGAGATCGCCTACAGCCCCTACATCAGCGAGGTGAACGGCGACAACCGGGAAGCCTATCGTAAGCTGATCGTCCAGCTTTGCCGAAAAGTCAGCTCGCAACTATCAATCGTTAATCAAAAGGGCGGGCAGATGCCGTCCCTATCACCAACTGTCAACTAAAATGAAATACCTTGAACTCATCCTCCGTTGCCTCACGGCGCTCCTCCGGGTCATCTTCCCGCAGCATCCCCCTGTTCCCGAAACGACAGACGCTACCGGCGCTGCTCCTTCTCCTGCTAGCCCTCCTCTCCCTCCTCATGCGGGAGACGGAGGTGACGCTGGCGGCGATCGGCGCCTCGCTGACGCTCTTCCGCCACGACGGCACCCCTCCTCCCCACCGCCCCCCGGGGCGGACTGGCTGGGTATCTCCGGCTACACCCTCCTTATAGCGGGGTGCGCAGGGTGCCTTTTGAAGTACTGGGGTTATTAGAGGAAATGGGAATTTGAAGAATACTATTTTCTTCAAGCAAAAAGGGTATGCCGTGATGCATACCCTTTAACTTTTATTAAACCATCTATTCCTTTTGTGGTTATAAAAGAACATATAACCATCAATTATTCAAGACAAACTCTTAAAGAGCAAGAATCTGTAAGCACCATTCAAAATAAAAACGATAAGGAAGTACCCAGCCTTCCTTATCGCCATAAACCTTTAGTTTCTCCAAGCTTCCGGCTGTACCAAGTACGGAGTACCTGTTTCCGGATCTGTACCCAAAGTCAAGATCTCATCGTCAGGAACGGGCAACATTGTCTTTTTCGATGACAGATAAGAAGCTCCCGCAAACTTAGAAATATACTGTTTCTCATAGTCCACATAGGCTTTCAACTCACTAGCCATCACATCACCACCCCAACGGGACAAATCGAACCAGCGCTCACCTTCCATAGCCAACTCTAACTTACGCTCCATGCGAATCGCCTTGATACAAACATCTTTGTTTGAGAATGCGGCATGTGAAGAAGGATATTCGGCAATCTTATAATTAGCGGCTGGAGTCCCATCATCTAACTTAACAATATTAACATCCAAAGCCGCACGACGACGAATCTTGTTAACCTGCTCCATCGCACCTTTCAGATTCCCAGCGTTAGCCAAGCATTCAGCATATAATAAAGTCAAGTCACGAACACTTAAATATTGCAAGTTCATAGCAGAACCCGGTGCCCAACCACCATATAACGCTTTCATACCAGCCGCATCCTCAGCCTTGCTATATACATGCTTTTTCGGCATGAAGATACCGCCATTCGTAGCATCTCGTACCCAACCATTCTCTGGGAATCCCCAATCCTTATAAGGAATACCAAAACGACCTACAGCAAAATCCAATCGAGGATCGACCGCAATGTTATTATCGTTAACGGCTAGCACAGCATCTTGGGAACTATCGGAGTTACGAACAGATACACTTTTCTTCGTACGATATTCACCGTTCAAGTAAGGAAGGCCATTCGCATCTACTTGGAACGAATTCACCAACTCAAAAGAAGGCTGGTAGAAACCACAACATCCACCGGGACCTGTATTATGCGGATAAGCTAAACAGAAGGGAGCACCACCCATATTCTCTGCCGCATTTGAGTATTGTACCGCAAAAACGGATTCCTTACCATTTTCTGTCAAAGCATTGAAGTTATTGTCCAGATCATCTTCCAGTCCATAAGCCATACCCTTAGACGTAACACCATTCGTCAACACATCCGCTAAGATAGGTTGCGCTTCCGCCAAATCACCATGCCACATCAAGATCTTAGCCTTCAGAGCCTTCGCAGCGGATTTATTCGCCCGGCCAACCTCACCAACAACCTTAGGATCATCCGATAAATTCGCTATAGCATCATCCACGTCGGCAACGACCAAGCTATAGATATCTTTATCATTATGCACCTTTGGGTCATTCTCTTGATTAGTCTCATCAATATAGGGGAGATAAACACCAAACACACGCATTCCCTCGAAATAAGCCAAGGCTCGTAAGAATTTCAACTCGCCTTTACGCATTTGGCGAATTTCCTCCTTCATATCCTCCGCATTTTCCAAGACCTGAAGAGCCAAGTTAACACGTTTGCTCATTTGATACACCCAAACCCATTTTTGCTTGATATAGCCATTGGTCGACAATGTATTATACAATTCTATCTCATTCACCGTAGATTGGTCGTTAGGGTCTGATCCCTTGTTGGCATCACCCCCATAAATACCACCCCATACCCAGTTAAACGGAGAAGCTTGATAGGGATCGTATCCTTCCACAGGAGAGGCTAAACCCGCATAAGCACTAGTAACCAGCAACTCCACACCTTGAGCATTCGCCAAAGCCTCCGGGGTCAAAACTCCTTGCGGCTCCTTTCCCAAGAAATCATCGCCACAAGACCCTAAAGTCAGCATACTGGCAAAAGCCAACGCTAATATATATTTGTTGTGTTTCATAATAAAATTCATTTTAAAAGTTAATCAAATCCCTAAACATTAGAAAGCGAAATTTACACCGAACAAGAAACGCATCGTTGAAGGCCATCCACCCATATCAACACCTCTCTGTAGGTCTCCCCCACTTTCTTTGCCCATATCCGCATTCGTATATTCCGGATCCAATCCAGAGTAACCGGTAATAGTCAGCAAATTCTCGGCTTGTACATACAAACGTAAGTTTTGGATACCCACCTTAGATAACACGCTCTTCGGAAGCGTATAACCCAAAACCACATTCTTCAAACGCAAGAACGAAGCATTCTCTACGTAATAAGAGTTCGAGAATTTACCAGAATAACCATCGTTCGAATCCAAGATCGGCAAAATGGCATTGCTATTATCAGCACCGGGAGTCCAAGATTGATCACGCATACGCTCAGACTTGTTACCGTTGAACATCCAGAAGTCCGTAAAATATTTCGTATTGTTAAACAGGTCATTGCCGATAGTTGAATACCAGAACATCGTGAAGTCCCAGTTTTTCCAAGTAACCGTAGCGTTTAAGCCAGCGATCAAATCAGGATGGGGAGAACCGATGAACGTACGGTCTCTTTCCGTCAACTTACCATCCTTATCCACATCATCAAACTTAAATTTACCGACCCAAGCCTTGGCGGACTCAGCGTTCAATCCGGATTGTCCTAGAGGCGGCAAGGCCAAAACCTCGTCAACGTTCTCATAGAAACCATTCACCTTGTAACCATAGAACTCAGAGATAGCATGTCCTTTCGTCGTACGGGTCACGTTTCCATCCAAGCGAGTTCCCGCTCCCCACAAGGAGGCATCATCCGACTCCGAGATACGCAGTACCTCGTTCTTATAATGGGAAAGGTTCAAACTTACGTCCCAAGACCAATCACCTTTTGAATCTCTATAATTCAAGTTCAAATCGACACCCGTATTCTTGATATCACCGAAATTGATATATGGTTTCTTGATCTCCGGGTTAGCAAACGCTGAATATTGAGCCTCGATCAACATATCCGTTGTCTTCTTCCAATACCACTCAGCACCAATATTGAATTTACCATTTAAGAAAGTAGCGTCCACTCCGACGTTCCACATCTCTGTAGACTCCCACTTGGTATCCTCGTTTCCATATTTATCTAAGATGAAACCTGTTGTAGTAGAATTATTCTGTCCGTTCAAATCGTAGTCAGAACGTTTCGGGTAAGTTGCAAGTTCCATAGCATAGTTCGTAATACGAGGAACCTCAGAGTTTCCTGTCTGTCCATAACCGACACGCAACTTCAAATCGTCCAACCAATCTCTCGTACTTTCCATGAAATCCTCTTGGGAAATACGCCAACCTAAAGAAGCGGATGGGAACACACCATAACGATTAGATTTTGAGAAACGAGATACACCATCCCGACGGATGATACCTGTGAACAAATATTTATCATTGAAAGAATAATCTACACGGCCGAACAAGCCAAACAAAGCAAACTCACCCTTATATTCGGAATTCGCCAAACGCTGGTTGTTATTCTCACCCATATTCAGCACCCAACTATTCGTATTATCCTCAAACAAATAATTGTAACGACGACCGGTCAACTTGCGTCCCAGACCGTCACGGATAGCCTCCGTACCCAACAGAACGGTAAGTTTATGGATATCATTAAAAGTCTTGTTATAGGTCAACGTATTCGTCCATACCCAACGATAATTAAACTCACTTTGTTCCTCAAAGTTATTCTGTCCCATAGACTCTGAGAACTCCGGATTTTTCTTTTCCATGCGATAATAATACCGGTTCGTATAGTCGATACCGAAGTTCGTACGGAATGTCAAGTCCTTGAAAATATCCGCCTCAGCCCATAAGTTACCAAAGATACGGTTGCGAGTATAATAGTTGTCCTTATTACGGACTTGATTGGCTACCGGATTCTGGAAGTTACCCGTACCGGAGAACTTTGATCCAGCGAAATTACCTGCGATATCATATACCGGAACCCAAGGAGAAGCACGATATGTCCACGAATAAGGATTAGATTCCGCTCCATTCGCACTCAAGCCATTATCTTTCGTGAAAGCATACGTTAAGTTCTCACCCACACGTAACCAGTCACGTACATTGAAAGAGGTATTCGCACGCACTTGATAACGCTGATAGTAAGAATCAATTACCGTACCGTCTTGTTTGAAATAGTTTGCGCTTAAGTTATACTGTCCCTTTTCCGTACCACCGGACAAGCCGATCTGGTGATTTTGAATCATGGCGGCACGATCTAACTCATCCCACCAGTCCGTATCTGAGAATGGTGCGTAAGTTGTAGTAGGATAATCATAGTCGCTCGGATCTATTGTAGTAGAACCCTGAGCACCTGATTGTGTCAAGTAATTCGGGATAGAAGGTCTATCCCCCGTACCAAATTGAGGATTACTTGGATAACCTCCGATATCACGCATAGCAATATTATTCTTCTGCGCCTCCCAATCTAGGTTCAAGCGATCCATAGAATTCAACACGTCATATTTCTTACCCGTCTTCTGGACACCAATATAACCGTCGTACGTTAATCTCGGTTGCCCGCTCTTCGTACCTTTCTTCGTCGTGATCAAGATAACACCGTTCGCGGCCTGCGCACCATAGATAGCGGCAGAAGAGGCATCCTTCAATACCTGCATACTCTCAATATCGTTCGGATTCAAAGTACTTAGATCCTGATTACGTGTTGACACGCCGTCAATTACGTATAATGGGCCGTTATCATTAACCGTATTGATACCACGAATACGAACCATTGAAGGAGAACCCGGAGAACCGGTCTGACCGATATATACACCGGCCGCCTTACCTTGCAACTGCTGGGTAGCGGAAGATCCGGAAGATGCCAAAAGGTCTTTCGTATCGACTACTGCCACGGAGCCTGTGATATCTTTCTTCTGCTGCGTACCGTAACCTACTACTACTACCTCATCAAGGTTTTGCGTATCTTCTTTCAAAGTCACATTTACCACTTCTCCCGAAGCAGGAATTTGCTGAGATACATAACCAATGTAGGAAACGACTAAAATGGAGTTGGGCTCAACTTCCAAGGAATACTTACCGTCAAGGTCGGTAATCGTACCGTTTGTAGTACCTTTTACTACAACATTCACACCCAAAAGGGGTTCACCCTTTGCGTCAGTTACCGTACCGGTAACTTTCTTAGCTTGTTGGGAGATGGACACATTCGCATTAGACGCATGGATTGGAGGGGTTACACCCGCACCGACCATAAGGAAACAAAGTGCCAAACCCAGCCCGCTTTTAACAAAAGCCAACTGTTTGTTCATCATAACACAAAAATAGGTTAACATTAATAATTATATCCACTCTTCGGATACGGGTACAAATATAAATTATTATTCTTAATAAACAACAATAGTATGCATATTTTTTTCACATTCCCTTGAACTTGCGGATATGTGTTCGTACAAATAGCTATTATAGACCCAATAAGGCTTATTCTTGTTAACAAAAAGACACCTTCACAAGAATCAACAATATGTTAAAAACCGCATAAAAAAATACAATCTATTCCTAATTTTTCCGAAGACTTTTAAACCTTATTATCAATCTACAGCACGGTAAATGAGTCTCTTGGGCCATATAAAAGAAAAGAGGACGCCGTTTTACCGACATCCTCCTAAGCTCTTATCGCATTAGATCCATAAGCCTTACCAGCTGCCGGCTATCGATTTACTCACGATATTCGTTACGGCCTCTTGCATCTTCTCGATGACGCCGCTGTTTTCCATCCCGTATTCGGAGGCGATCGTCTCCAGATTCGGGGAACCGATCCAAACCTTGCCGTCCGCATCTTCCCAAACGGAGATACGTAGCGGCAGCTCCAAAGAGATAGACGGATCTTGCTGCATCAATAAAGTCCCGACTTTCGGCGAGCCGAAGACGATCACCTTATTCGGAGGCAGCTTCATCCCTACCTCGCTAGCGTTTCGCCCATGATCGAACATGGCGAACACGGAACCTCCTTGAGACTTGATAATCTCCTCGATCCGCCGCATCGTCTCATCCACGCTAAACGGGCTTACTGTTTTTTCCATCAAACGATTCTTTTTCTCCATGGCTGCAATTTTCTTTAGTTTTGTCAAGACAGGAGTCTTGACCGTCCGTACGCTCGACTTCCGGTCATTATTCAGCTGCTCATAAATAACGATCTTATTCTCTCCTTTGTTCAGCCATACGCCCGGTATGTAAAGCGTTTGCTGAGGGCCGGCGTACCAATAGCGGCCGATATTGACGCCATTGATGAAAATAATGCCCTTTCCCCAATCCTCCATGTCGATGAACGTATCGCCGGTATCGGACAGGTGGAAGGTTCCCTCGTAGAGAACCGGCTTATTCCCTAACGCCGCTACCTCGGGCGAGCCATTCTTATAGACATAAGGTTCGCCGGAGGCCAAAGCCGGCATCCGGTCCATCGGGAGCTTGTACATCTTCCAGTCCGATATCTCGCTGCCGTTAATCTTGACCGGGCTGATGATCCCCTTCGTATTGCGGACGATCTCCTCGCCATAATTGATACGCCCCATGTTCTCCACCAAGATGTCCAAGGTAGCGTTGAACGGGATATCGATCTCCATCGCATATTGGTTGAAACAACGGTTTAACTCGCCGACACGCTCGCCATCCACGTAGATCGTAGCGTAATCACGCAAGCCCGGTATCTCCAAACGGCCTTTCAGGGGTTGGTTGAAATGGGTAGAGTACAAGACGTAGCCGTATCCTTGGTTCAATTGCTCGAACGTGAGGGGTGTCGTGGACGCTACCGGTTCCTCCTCTTTCGCCAAGGCCAACACGTCGGCTACCTTCGCCAAGGAGATCGACGGGATCTCGATCAGCGGTATAGGGGCTGGGGCCTCGGGGACGTCATAAGTGACGTATTTCCGGATCACGTTGCGGATCGAGTCGAACTTCGGGGTCACCCAACCCGCCTCGCTGATCGGGGCGTCGTAGTCGTAGCTGGTCAAGTCCGGCTGGATATCATGCTTCTTGTCGTAATTGGCGCCACTGGTGAAACCGAAATTCGTACCGCCATGAACCATATAGAAATTGAAAGAGACATCGTTTTGGAGGTACGTCTCCGTCTGCCTCGCTATGCCGGAATCGCTTATATCGGGGAATGGTTCCGCCCAGTGCATCAGCCAACCGGGATAAAACTCGGCTACCATATACGGGCCTATTCCCCCGTGATACTCGTTCACCACCTTTTTCAAGTTCTCCACGTTACTCTCCCCGTTCGCCGTAGGCAACGCTCCCGGGGTGGAACCGCCTTCGAACAACCAGCTTCCGTCCGAGGTGAACAGAGGCACGTTGAAACCGGCGTCCGCCAATTGCCGCTTGATCTTGGCGTTGTAGCGGCGATGCTCCTCCAAGGGGATATCCTTACGTTGCGCCACGTAAGAGCCGAACTCGTTCTCGGCCTGCACCATGATGATAGGGCCGCCTTTCGATACCTGCAAGTCGCCGACCTGCTCGTAAAGCTTATCGATATAAAGCTTCGTGCGTTTCAAGAACTCCGGGTTATCCCGGCGGATCTCCATGCCCGGTATATTCTGCAACCACCACGGATAACCGCCGAACTCCCACTCGGCGCATACGTAGGGGCCGGGACGGAGGATCACCATCAATCCCTCCTCTCCCGCTATCCGGATATACTCGGCCAGATTCTTGTCTCCCTCGAAATCCCATTTACCCGGCTCCGTCTCGTGCAGGTTCCAGAAGACATAGGTAGCGACCGTATTCAAGCCCATCGCTCGCATCATCCGAAGGCGATGCCGCCAATATTGGTGGGGGATACGAGGGTAATGCATCTCACCCGAGAGGATCGGGGTTACCTTCCCGTTTACATAAAAATGACCGTCCTTGATCTCGAACGTACGTTTCTCCTTGGCGAACGAGCCGACAGGTATCAGCATCAAAAGGAGCAATAGATAGGCGATTTTCTTTTTCATGGAATCCATGTGTTATAAAGATTTATTTTTAGGTTTAAGATCTCGTGGCAAATGTATGTAAATAAAAAGAGGATGCCAAATAAATGACATCCTCTCTAGCTTATATATTATATAATGTATAAGTCTGTATTAAGCTTGCTCCAACTGCAAAGTCTTAGTCGGCTGGTCGCAAACCTCCGTCGGACCGAAGTACTGGATCGGACCCGGGTATACGTAGCTAGTAGTCAAAGCCCACTCGTCACGGTTTGCGGCGAATGCCTTGAAAGGAGCGCCGTCAAGCTTAACCAAAGCCTTCTGGATAACCGGCTTCATCTCGCCATGACGTTTCTCCATGTTCATCATCATAGTAACAGGGATACCACCGGCGATCCATTGATCAGCGGGAGCGGTCGTGTTACGTACGGAAGACATATAACCTGTCTTACCGGCGGCGATCAAGCAAGATGCCGTGTAACCCAAAGAGTAGCAGTAGTCCGCGTCGTAGTTAGAAGGAGCGGCGCAACGACCCTCGTAACCGAAGAAGTGGTGTTGTGCGGCGAACTTGCCTACGTACTTGCCCTCGGCTTTCCACTCAGCCAATTTCTTGCCAACCATCTCAGACAATAACTTCTCGGTCTCGATCAAAGAAACCTGTACGTTTCCGTGCGGGTCACGGTCCAAAGACAACTGACGAGCTACGCCCTCCGGAAGAGAAGCGTACAGATCAGAGTTCTCCTTCGTCAACTTGCTGATGATATAAGCACGTTGCTCGCTCTTCTTGATCATCTTGAACTCAGCGTCGTGCTTAGCCAAGAAGTCGTTCAACTCGGCGATCAAGCGTTTCATGGCCGGAACGAACTCGATCAAGCCCTCAGGGATCAATACCGTACCGAAGTTATTACCCTCGGCGGCACGCTTAGCCACGATACCAGCCACGTAAGTAACGATATCGTCCAAAGACATATTCTTCTCCTCAACCTCCTCGGAGATGATACAAACGTTCGGTTGAGTCTGCAAAGCGCACTCCAAAGCGATATGAGAAGCGGAGCGACCCATCAATTTAATGAAGTGCCAGTATTTCTGGGCGGAGTTACAGTCACGTTGGATGTTACCGATTACCTCGGAGTAGACCTTACAAGCCGTGTCGAAACCGAAAGAGGTCTCGATCTGGGCGTTCTTCAAGTCGCCGTCGATCGTCTTCGGGCAACCGATTACCTGTACGCCGGCACCGATAGCCTTGTAATACTCGGCCAATACGCAAGCGTTCGTGTTAGAATCGTCACCGCCGATAATAACCAAAGCCTTGATATCAAGTTCCTTCAAGATCTGAAGACCTTTATCGAATTGCTCTTTCGTCTCTAATTTCGTACGACCGGAACCGATCATATCGAAGCCGCCCGTGTTACGGTACTCATCGATAATATCAGCCGTCAATTCCATATATTTATGATCGATCAAACCGCCCGGGCCCAAGATGAAACCATACAGACGAGAATCCGCGTTGTGAGCCTTGATACCATCGAACAAACCAGCGATCACGTTGTGACCACCGGGAGCCTGACCACCGGAAAGGATCACACCAACGTTCATGACAGGCATAGCCTTCTCCTCGTTACTCTTCTCGAATGTAACGATCGGCATTCCGTAAGTGTTCGGGAACAATTTCTTGATTTCTTCCTGATCGGCTACTGATTGAGTATACTCGCCGTCAACGGCTTTCACTGCACCTTTCAACGCAGCGGGTACCTTCGGTTGGTAAGCTGCTCTTGCGATTTGTAATGCACTCTTTGTCATTTCTTAATTGATTTATTTAGAAATTATTTGATACGTGTTCAAAAGTGACGCGAATATAAGGAAAAAAATCCGTATTAATAAAAGAGAAGGGGGATATGTTAATTGAAAAATCAGCTTTTATTCCATAGGATATCCCCCGCGAATGTAGTGGACAAGGTAGCCACATCGCTAGTCTACGATACATTTGACCATACCGACCAAATCTGACAGAATTGAAGCCGGATTAACTTTTCTCAAATACCATTTTTCCATATAAGTCAAACATTCACCGGGCTTTAGATTAGTATAAGGGCCATGATTTTCCAACTCAATATATAGACCTCCTTCTTGAGCAAAAATCTCAACCTCCCCTTGCCCCGGAGGAAGTTCCGATACTTTCGTATTTGGAAAATTCTTAACAAATAATAAATCACCCATTAAATGTGCTAACCAGCCTTCTTGAGCTGTAGAAAATAATTTTTGCGGTTCCGTAATCGAGTCTTTATTAAAACGATACCAAAGAATGCCGTTACTAACCGAGGTACCCTTCAACGTGGAAACAGGTAAGTCCACCTCCTCTCCTACAGGGAAAAAACTCACCCCTCCTTTTGTTCGGCAAACATCCCAAGCTGCTACTTTTTTCTCATTTGATGAAATATTTGATATCGTATATTCTATCTGAAACGAAGTATCAGCCGTACAAGGAGTGAACTTTTTTTGAAAACGGAAACCACTCTCTAGATCTGGCTGACTCACTAATACCAAAGAACCCTCTTTATTCATACTACCTTCATAAACCTCTAAATCCAAAACCGGATACGGAGGCCATCCCCAATTACTTTGCGGAGAAGGCCATAGGGTCGCACCATAGTTTTCTTGATGCACAGAGGACGGTACGAGAATTTCTCGTCCATTATACGTGGAAGAAAGTATACGTCCTCCCTGTTTGGATGATACAGATAAAGTGTTGTTACAAACGGATAAAGTATAGACCCCTTCATTATTATAGTTGGTTACAGAAGGGGGCACACTTCCTACAGAGGTTCCAAAAGCAGGAGAAGGAGAAGCTCCCATGTAAAACTCCAAAACCCCACCGTCCAAAATATCTTGATGACGGATATACAATTTATTATATTCTTCCCCATTCAAAGTTACAGATTGAATATAAATATTTTCTGAAGACATGTTTTTTACGACTATTTCAAACCGCTTATTTCCCACATTCAATGTTGCTCCATTAATCATCGGCTTACCTAAAACATACACCCCCTCTGCCGGATTAACCGGATAGAAACCTAAAGCACTGAACACATACCAAGCCGACATTTGTCCGCAATCTTCATTACCACACAAACCGTCCGGAGAGGTAGTGTATAATGTAGTCATAATTTCATGAAGCTTTTCCTGTGATTTCCACGGAACACCCGCATAATTATACAGATAAGCAACCTGATGACTCGGCTCGTTGCCATGTACATATTGTCCGATAAACCCCGAAATATCCAACGGAACATCTTCACCCGATACATGAGAATGTATACCGAATAAGGTATCCAAGGCATTAACAAACTCTTGGTTGGAACCAAACAGGTTAATTAGCCCCTGTACATCATGAGGAACAAAAAAGGAATACTGCCAAGAGTTACCTTCCACCCAGTCACATTCGCCATAAGAAGAATAGAATGGGTCAAAAGGGCGACGGAATTTTCCGGTAGATGAAACACCGTTCATCAGTTTATATTCCTTATCAAAATAGGTTGAATATGAAGCTGCTTGTTTCATGAAATAATGATAATCATCCGTTTTTCCCAGTTCTTTCGCCAAACGGGCAATGCACCAATCATCATAACAGTATTCCAAGGCTGTAGCCACCGACTTGTTATATTTGTCATAGGGAATATATCCATATTTCTTGAGATAGTTTATTCCAAAATCGTCTTGCATCGCAGAAGTTTTCATTGCTTGATACGCTTTTTCCACATCGAAATCACGAAAACCCTTGAGATAAGCGTCCACGATAACCGGGATAGCATGATAGCCAATCATACAATTGGTCTCACTACCCCACAGTGGCCAAACTGGCAATAAGCCATATTCATCATACTGGCGAAGCATGGAAGCGACAATATCATTTACCACTTCAGGGGCAAACAATGTAAATAAAGGATGAACCGCTCGAAATGTATCCCAAAGAGACATGACCGTATAATGCTTCGAACCAGTAGTTTTATGGACCTGCTTATCAAATCCCCAATATTCATTATTTATATCCGAAAACAGGTACGGAGCAAGAAAAGAATGGTACATTGCCGTATAAATCTTTGTTTTTTCCTCTTCAGAAGCATCTATCTGTATTTGTGATAACTTTTGATTCCAAGAGGAACGGGCTCGTGCTACCGTCCCATCAAAATCCCATGCGGGGATTTCCGCATCCAGATTAAGAATAGCATTTTCTATACTCACTGATGAAATACCGACTTTAACAAAAATTGCTTCTCTCTCCCCTGTCTCATAATTAAGAATAACTTTCAGATTCCTTCCATTAGCCTCCATACAACTATCAGCCACGATCTGATTATCTATGAACAGATCGCAGGAGTTAAATGGTTTGGAAAAACGCACGACAAAAAACAATTGCTGGTTACTCCAATATTTTTCACCGGGTTCACCCCAACCTTTTGATCGACGCATACCTGTTAACGTCTGATTATCCTGTATCCGCAAAGAGCTCTCTTTTACACTATCCGTTGAATAATGATGAAATAAGTCCAACAAAATATGTGCATCCCGTGTTTTTGGGAAAGTATATTTATGAAAGCCACAACGAGGGGTGACAGTCAATTCCGCTAAAATATCGTAGTCTCGCAGTTTCACTTTATAATAACCGGGGGAGGCCCATTCTTCGTCGTGGGAAAAGCGAGAACGATATCCCCCATCCGGATTCTCCCGTGTACCGGGCACTACTTTCGTAGTGCCGGTAGTGGGCATCAATAACACATCCATTAAGTCACTTCGTCCCGTGCCGGATAAATGAGTATGACTGAAACCGATTATCGAACTGTCAGTATAATGATAACCAGAGCACCAATCCCAACCTGCCAGATGGGTATCAGGGCTTAACTGCACCATTCCAAAAGGAACAGCCGCTCCGGGAAAGGTATGTCCGTGCCCATCCGTACCAATAAAGGGGTTAACATATTCCAGTACATTTTGATTTTCTTCACTTATCTTTTCTTCTACGTGACAAGCTGCCAACAGGCTAAAAAACAACAGGAGAATGTAATGATAGCTTTTCATATTTTCTACTTATTTACCGAAAGAAAACTCCAACTCATTTGCCCAATGTTCTTTCCAGTCCGGATGAAACGCACGACTATTCTTCTTTGACACGCTCCGCTTACGTGCCAGTTCCATACATGCACCACCCGCACCATCATCATTCACACGGTAAGAGAATTTAATCTTCCCTCCTGTATCAAGGACTTTCCGGACATCCGGTATTTCGCTCCAAGGAATGGCACATTCCGTATAAAGGGTATTACCCTCTCGACGAGTCACTAATTTCCCGTTTTGCACCGGTCCGTCGTAAGGAGATTTTGGCTGACGGGGATAGAAATGCTTACGAGGCATACCGGGAACCAGCATACGCCAAATCTCAAAACCGCCCCCATATTCGGGAGATACTGTATTCAAAGCATATTCATAGTCCGTGCATTTGTAGCCCGTGTAGCGTGGCATCGTACCTTTCGGATGTGACTCCATACCGTCGTGTCCGATAGATAATACATTAAAAGCTATCAAGATATTATCCGCTGGTTTATCCATAGATGCGTCTGGAAGAACCGGGTCTTTTCGATAAGAGAAACGGCGGACACCTTCAGGCCACTTCAGTTCGACCAAATCATTATGCTCAACAGTCCGACAGGAGACCCCGTTAGGCAAATCTGGGGTAAAACCAACCATATAATAACCATTTTTACCATAAAAAGATTTCCAGTCGCCCTGTGTATCAAAGTCTTTTTTAACCATCAAGGCAGCGGTTTTACCTGTAACATTCCGCCCTACTTCATCAAAGAAAAGACCAGCCAACTTTACTGTATACCACCATCCTTCAGCGGTACAGCGGACTCTCACCTTACCGGATAAATCCAGTACCAAATAAACGCCATCCCATACTTTCGGAATTTGCTGCATCATCAACTCTTTCCCTGTTTCCCGATCATATACTACAACTTGCAGATTGTATTGATCCCGATTAGGGAAATAAAAAGCAGTACGGGTATATTTATCTGTCGGCAAATCCAAGTCGATACCCACAGAGCGGGTTGTTTCCGTATTTTCAATATAGTTCATCGCCCGGGATGAACCACGGGGAACTTGAAGAGCTTGCCGATCATCGTCACCGGCATCCTGCTTTCTTTCTACAGAATGCATGGCCAAAGCCGTTTGCATATGGGCAACATCGGGGTAAAAAAACTCATCATCGTTGCGGGTCTCAAAACGATAAGAGCCTTTATTAGGTGTCTTATCGGCTACTTTTGCCGCAAAATAGAAATAATCCTCATCGTAAGCCAAATAAGCTGTAGCCATTCCGTCGGCATTTGTTTCAAAGTTTTTAAACGGATACCACGCAGCTTCGGTCAGCGATACACTTGCATCCGAAGAGCCTTTCACGGGCTGGGGAATGGCATTTGTCCAATCATCCAACTTTCCATCAACCATAATCGTTTGTTTAGTAATATAGTTCACATGCATATCTTCCCAATGGACAGCCAATCCGTCTTTCCCGCCATCAAAGCAGACATCAAGTGGGTAAGTATTATCCGCAACCGCATCTCCTCCAGTTATATTTACTTTTATCGTTTTTGTTTCATTGGGTTTAAATGATATTTTCACAGGATAATCCAATAGAAGATTACCTAATTTCACCTGCAAATTACCACTTACCTTCCTATTCAATATATTGGTCATAACCAACTCCATAGTCGGCCGTTCCGAAATGGGAGTTGTCATGTCTTTTGCTACGATTTCCAATGGTTCATACCCATCGATACGAGCACTCTTCAATGCCTGCTGAAGTTTCGCAAACGAACCTTTACTGCCATCAGTTCGCATATAATATCCCCTATAATTCAAAGGAATTTCATATTTTCCTTGATGCGGTTGCATCACATTCCCATAAAAATCATATAAAATAAATGAGGATTGAGCTTTTAACGTCAATGTTCCACCTTCTATGGCTTTATAACCCGATAAAGCATCTTCCGTTTTTGTTCGTTCGGCTGATCCTTGCGGTAAGTTTTTTATTTTTTCCCGAAGCGCTATTTTCTCTTGAATCTCCTGTTGGCTCCTCACGTTACGAAACAAAATACTTTCTGCACCGAAAGCCTCTCCCAAATCACCGGTTATTACAACCGTACCGTCATCCTCATTTCCTTCATAGCCATCAAAAAGCATTATCCAAGGAAGGCCATTTTTAAACAGCAATTCTCTAAAATCACGTTCCCCGATCAAAGCTTGTACAGCTCCCATAGCTGCGGCCGGCGACCATGAACTATGAATCGACGGAATTCGTTCCACTCCGTTTGCTGTCCGGATTTCCATATCTGGAACCGTATTATGAGGATCGCCAGAATACATATAACCACCATAAATACCCATTGAACGGTCATATCCGGCCGATCGATTAGCCGCAACTACAAGGCCAATGCGGTCATCCGTATTTCCCACCCAACTTTCGGTATCCCAAATTAGTACACGCCCTTTATGGTCTTTCCGATTATTCCACTCGGGGTATAAGACTGGCGATTCCATCCCCTGATAATGAATAGATAAGAAATCGAAAATCGGTAGCATATCCATGGTGCCGTCACTGAATAGTTTATCCCATGCATTCGAGTTGGAATCGCATCCACCAATAAGTACATCCACACCTTGCTTACGGGCTTCCATCACTCCTTCAGCCATTGCTTTGTAAATTTCCCGATAACGCAACATATCGGCCTGCCAACCTGATATGGAAATACCCTCCCAAGGTTCGTTCCAGAGGGATACGGCAGTGACGGGTCCATTAGGCCAGCCGTGTTTGATACATAGTTCTTTCACGTATTTTTTAAAATCTTCGTCAAGGGTAGGTAACCACGCATAATCCTGCTTGGTACGTTTATAAATGCCATTTTCATCCAGAAAAGAACGTTGTGTTCCTAAAGGAGTCAACGATTGGCCTTCGCCAAACATAAGTAAAACGGTTATGTTATTGTCTTTATACTTCTTCATTTCAGCATCCATCCGGCGCATTTCACTTTGATAATTACTCATAGTGGTAGGACAATAAGAAACGCCATATCGTATAGCTTGTACACCGACACGACTCAAGAAATCAACACCTAGATCATCTAACGACTGTTTCGGATATTGCATCCTAACCGGCGATGGTTTCATACTGCGCACAAAACTGGTAGCCAGACGTCGGCCATACTTCCCCAAATCAAACACGATAGCGTATCCACCAAATATTTCAGGTATATCAGGAGCGATCTCCACATCCACGTAGCCGTTAGGAGATATCTTGACCGGAACGGAAAGTTTTTGTACCTCTTTTATTTTATACATTTCCGGAAGCCAAATATCATTCGGTATCCCTTTAGCACCATACTGTATTACTTCCACGGAAGCATTTACATCAATAGATTCATTGATATTACTGACCAACTGAAAAGTAAATGCCACTTTTTCTTCTGGCCAAAACACATTGGCCGGAGCACTTGAATGAATGGTTTTAACATCATAATCATAATGACGCAAACCATTTTTCACCTTCATAACGTTTTCATATCCTACCCATTCATAAGGTTCTTTCATTTGCCCCTGTATAAAACTTGAAAACATGGTCAAAAAAGTAAGTAATAAATATTGTTTTTTCATATTCTCATTTTATTCAAATTGTTTGATTTTCACATCTTTTACATCACCGGAGTTTTTCAGGAGCAATGGTTTCGTTCCCAAGACCTCACGGCATTCTACATCATTAAATATAGGAGTTGTCACATTATCCAAGAAAAAAGCAGGGCGAACTTCTACACCTGTATAAGACAGTCGTACATTTTCGCAAGTCAGTTGTTTCACATTACGGAAGAACCAACCCCAGCAAGGCAATATACGCGAATCGACATGCGGCTGACCCGCTTGGATGGAACGAAGTCCTAGGTCGTTGTGCCCTATATATTCAATGGCAATGTCACGAAGCACGATTTGTTGGAAAGTCCCCCCTTTCCAGCTTTCGGCGGATGAGGCCGATTGAGCTATACGAGTCGCTCGAACACGTTCAACCTTTATCATACCACCCTCGTTACCTTGATTGAGGATAAACATAAAGGGATTATCTACTCTGTCTATCGTCAAATCATGGATAGAGACATTATCTACCACCCCCGGGCTATTCCCCCAACCGCCGGGTTGCAGCAAAATAGCCGATAACATATTAGTTCGTCTCCGTTCTTTCGAAGTACGGTGCGGAAATACTCCCGGCCCTTGAAATGTGCAATGCGCAATCGTTAGACCCGTAGCGGGCATAATCATACGGATACCGTTGCACGAAGAATTGATGTGACAATCAGTAATCGTCATGTTTTCCCAATATCCACCAGCTATCGCATCATCACCCGTGTAAAACTCAGAATTACGTATCAGTATGTTTTTCCCGCCACGTATGTGGATCCCATCCCATCCCTCTTTCATCACAACGTGTTGAAAGGTCGCATTTTCGATCTCGTACGCCATAAAAGCATAATTGGCTGCATGCAAAAAGGTAATGCCAGATAAAGTTATATTCCGGGATTCTCCAAATAAAATGGTGTGCGGACCGCGCATATTCTCTTCGCCATTAGGGTCGAACACATGGTCACCATCAATGATCCCTTCCCCTGAAATGGTAACATCCTCAACACCTACTCCCAATATCAGTGCCCTATTCCAATTATATTTATCAGCATTATCATATTTCCCCAAATCTTTAGAGGGGACATAGGGCACATATTCTTCGAGTTTCGACACGCCTTTGATAATGGCTCCTTTCTCAAGGAATATGGACACATGGCTTTGAAGACGGACAGTGCCCGTAAGAAATACACCGGCAGGTACCACCACCGTTCCTCCCCCCTGCTTAACGCAAGCTTGTATAGCCTCATCAAAGGCTTCTGTGTTCAAAGCCTTTCCATTTCCTTTCGCCCCATAGTCACGTATGCTAACTTTAAAATCCAAAGAAAACACTTCCGCTTGTATAGTCCACAAATTAAAGACTAGACAAATTAAAAGCCTCATGATAATTTTTATTTTCATAAGTATGATTTTTATAGGGTATAAATATAAATTTGATTCTTCACGGCCTGTATTTTCCGTGTCCGAGAAGTCTTGTCCGTAAGGACAGTCTTTACCAAAGAGCTTTTAGGTAATTGATAACGGAAATTATCAAATGCCCATAATACATAGATGTTCCCTTTATGATACAATACCCCTGACTCATTTTCAAGAATCTCACGGTGATACAAATAAGGTTCTACCTCATTGTAGGCTTTAAAGAAATCAAAAGTAGGAAAAACGTCCTCTTCTCCTCTGACCGGAACGATCGCTTCCTGCTCTACATCCCAATAGACAAACCATGCCATTCTGTAAGCCAACCCCTTAAAGAGGATATCCACCGGTTCAAATCCTTGCTTCCGTATTTCTCGCGGTTCAAACATGGCAATACAGTCAGTCCAAAGATACAAGCAGTTCAATCTCATCCCAATACCCGGACCACTTCGATGAATGCCGAAAACACCAATATCCTCACCCGTATAATGATATCCCATTGACTGCATATCACGTATCATGTCAATGTGAGCCGGATACTGCGAGAAAATACCTTTTTCCGGTTCTTCTGCCGGGCGGTAATAACCAAGATTCTCTAATTGATCTAAAGTAGCACCTCCCTTGCGAATAGCATTCATATTTTGTACATGGTGGAATTTATTACTTGTCATATTGAATGAACTATCCAAGAATATTCCCCGGATACCAATGTCATCATGTAGTTTTTTCCAACATTTCATCCAATAAGCATAAATATCGGGATCACGCATATTTAACGCACAAAAGCGCGGAGTGTAATGGTCTGCCTCAATAGCATTGGATGCATTTCTTATCCAAGGCATTTGCGCTTTCTGTACGACTTCCATAATCGAACCTTCCACAGGAAGACGTTTCAAACGGTCTGTCGGCTGTTCTTCAGCGTAGCTAAACATTTCCGCCAAAGAAGAAATGGCTGTGTTACCCCACATTTCTACCCTAACATCAGCATCGTTTGCACACTTACAGAATTGTCGCATATTATCTTCGCCCACAGCTTCCGCTATTTTATAGTCGATATTGCAGCACATATTGGACACACCATATACATTCATTGTATTCTCGCATTCGTTAGGCAAAAAGACGGTCTTCACTCCTGCCGAGATTAAAGCAGGAAGCGCACGATTGATATACTTGTTCATATCCGGTATTTGCCATTCTTCTATTACACCGTAGGTAGAGATGCGTTCACGTTTCAAGCCAGCATTATGGTGCAAAGTGTCGTAAATTACATCTTTGGCAGCCTCATACATATTAGCCGCCTGAACTTCTGTTAGACTACCCGGTAGCCAGAGAACTTCAACCGGTGAGGTCTGCAATTGTCTGGACAAATCGGCACAATGTTCGTGATAATGGACTAATTCCGACTTTCCGGCTTCTTTTTCAAATAAAGAATTAATATGTTTGACCTCGTTTGGCCAAGTGAGCAACGTCCCTTGAGCAGAAGTAGTAAAAGTAAACCCTTGTAAAGTTGTTTGTAAGGGATGAAACTGGAAAATATTAGGATTCTCAATACCTGGCAAATACCATTCGGTAGAATAGAAATCATCTTTAGTTTCAAATTTCACTTTGGAAGGAACTACTCCATTCCGCATCCAAAATTCGTTCCCCATAGTATCGCCCCCTATTTCCCAAGTCGCTCTATCAAGTATCCGATAAATAGGGAGTGTTTCGCTACTATAAATGTACTGATAAGTAAATCCTTGCCAAGTTTTACCTCCTATTTCACGCATTAGAGGCCTCAATATCAATTTCAAGCTCGTACCTTTTGCCTGACATGGACCTTCCGTCCAATCCGATAGATTTCGACGGTTACGTACAGTATGAAGCATCCATTCCATAATACCATCGTTTATTTGGTCTGCGGAGAAAGTGAGTTCAATCAAATCGTCTCTCACTTCCTGACTAATTAACCGATAGTTCAATAATCGAATCCCGTCCGGGGTAGTAATTTCCACAAACATAGGTCTACGAGGACTTCTGAGCTCTATATCACCAATACAAATACGACCTAATCCGAGAAATTCTTCTCCGTTTGTTATCGTTTCAATTGTAACTCCGTTCTTAAAAGTAGACTGGGTCACTTTCCTTGTCCGGCTATCTCTGGCTGTTGCCAATGCAGACGGTGTTACCAGCAAGCCTAAAGCCGCTGTCGTAGATTGTTTTAAAAATGTTCTTCTTGTCTTCATGTGTATTAATTATTGAGATTTAATAAAATAAGTCTTCACTTTCAACTATATATCCTACTTTGTTTCAAATAATAGAACCCAGTCATTTTCATCGGGAGAAGTATATTCTAGGATGCACGGAGATTGATTACTACTTATCAATTTATAATTTCCAGTACGCGGATTATACCATCTTAGCGATATTCTATTTCCTTTTAGAATTTTCAAATTGACACGAATCGTCCTTTTTGAAGGAATATACATAACCGCCCATTTTTTATCAAAAGAAACTGCGGATACAGCATAATCATTTGTCGCATAAGGAGCCGCACCGTCAATCGCTAAATTATTATCAAAATCAGGAATCAACTCATACCATTTACGAGCAGAAAGAAAGTTATAGAAATGTCGTAAACTGTTTGCTCCAGGATATTTCATAATATCTTTCCATTTTCCATCTATCATTTTCCAATTAGGTGACCCATAAGCATGCCCAGCCGCACCAGAAAGAACTGCCCACCAAGCTTGCTTACGAACTTGCAAATCATTTCCCCAATCGCCATGTTCTCCTTCATAAGTCGATTCCCCTAAGATGAAAGGCATTCCTGCCGCCTTTTTATACTCAGCGTAACAAACTTCATAAACATCTTGTTGAACACAATTCCAAGCCTTATTAAAACCTCTAAAATAAGTATATACCATTGAAAAATCGAGCCAATCGACATTCATCCAAATATCCGTACTCGAATGCGTGGAAGAAGCATGATATGTTTGCATTTGATGAGGCGCTTCTTTTTTAATAGCTTTCGCCAAGACCTCCACACAAATTCGATGTACTCCGGGATCGTTATCACCACCTAAAATCCAAATTACATTTTGATGTGCAGCAAAACGTCGTCCAATAAATTCACCCAAAAAACGAATATTCTCCAAACTGTTTTTTTCTAGATAAAGACCATCACCCCCCCAACCGTCTAAACAGCATCCTATCCAGAGTGGAGCAATTGCAATTAGCATATTTTCTTTTTCAGCTTCTGCTAAGACTCTATCTACGTGGTCAAAGTATGCCTCATTCAAAGTCGTAAAATCATTATTATCCTTAAAAGCTTTTAGTCCATATACATTTACCGAATTTGGAATAACCAACATTGTCTGAATCACATTGAAACGTTGAGCTTTGCGCAATCTGATATACTCACCGGCTTCTTTCTCTGATAATTTCCAAAACATATACCAACCGGTATCTGCATTATATAAAAACGGCATATTATTCTGATCCACAAAATATCTTTTATTCGCACTTTTTTGGATAGGAAATATAACCTGTGCCATCAATCCAAACAATGGCATTAACAACAACAGGAAAGTCAACCATGTTCTTCTCATAATCACTCTGTTTAATAATCTAAAAATCAGCTTTATAATATACTTGACAAATCTTCCAATCCCCAATTTACATTAGGGTTCTCTCCCATAGTTAGTTCTAAAACACCTCCCTCCATAATATCCCCATATGAGATCCATGTTTTATTATAGTCTTTTCCATTTAATTTTGCTGATTGAATATATTTATTTTTCGGCTTATTATTTTTTGTAACAATGGAAAATACTCGATCTTTTTTCACCATAATATCTGCTTGATCAAAAACCGGAGAGCCAATAATAAATATACCAGAAGCCGGATTAACAGGATAAAAACCTAGTTGACTAAAAAGTAACCAAGAAGAAGTTTGCCCACCATCATCATTTCCAGGAATACCATCCGGATGATTAGCGTATGTTTTTTCCATCACTTCCCTAACTCGTGCCTGTGTTTTCCAAGGTTTTCCAGCCATCGCATACAAATAAGCGATATGGTGAGAAGGCTGATTACCTTGCGCATATTGCCCAATCAATCCACTTACATCTGCCGCATATATGCCAGTCAACACAGACGGTTGCTCAAACAAAGTATCCAGTTTCTCTACAAACTTCTGTTGCCCACCCATTAAACTTATCAAGCCTTTCACATCATGCATCACATGCCATGTATACTGCCATGAATTAGACTCCATAAAATCATTATCAATAAACTGATGCGATACCGCACGAGGATCAAACGGCTCCCTCCAAGATCCGTCAGATAAACGACCACGCATAAAACCCGATGAAGTATCAAAGACTTGCTTATAATTATAGGACTGTTTCTTAAACAAATGATAATTGATCGAATCACCTAATTCTTTTGCAACCATAGCTATATTCCAATCACAAAAAGCATATTCCAAAGTTTTAGGAACCGACATATTCACCTTATCTGCCGGGACATATCCCTTTTCCTTATAATCATCATGTCCGGAAAAGCTCCCGGAAATAGCATTATCAACCATATAACGCAATGCCTTTTTTCTATCAAATCCCTTAAATCCTTTTAAAATAGCCTCTGCAATAACCGGAGCAAACGAATAACCAGCCATATTATAGCTATTTCGACCAGCAAGACACCATAGTGGTAATAAATGATTTTCACTTAAATCTGCTTGACATAGCATCGAGTTGATCACATCATTTATCATATCTGCCCTAATGATTGTCAATAGTGGATGAAGAGAACGATATGTATCCCAAAGAGTAAAAAACGTATAATTCTTGAATTTCCGGTTATTATGCACACGACCATCTGCACCCAGAAAATCACCATTCGCATCATTAAACAAAAAAGGCGTCAATGTACTGTGATACAATGCTGTATAAAAAGATACTTTAGCATTATAATCAGATGAATTTACCTTTATTTTAGACAATGCTCGATTCCAATTTTCTTTAGTATTTTCAAGCACTTCATCAAAATTCCAATGTGGAATCTCTTTCCTCATATTATTCTTTGCATTTTCCAAAGAAGTAAACGAAACTGCCACTTTTACCATAATTGGGGAATTTTCCACATCATCGAAAAAGATCGCAGACTTTACGTTTTTCCCAGAATAATTATCTAACCTTGTTTCCAGCACCCCATTTTCTTCCCATATAATCCGATCAAAAGGCTTTGAAAATTCCGCATAAAAATAGGACTTAACTCCATTATCAGTTAGTCGATATCCACTAATAGACGTATCACTCTCTTTTTTTATTCCTGCTTGTTTTGGATTAGCATATTCTCCAAGACCATGCGCCAAATCTACTATTATATGTCTTGCTTGTTTCTCGGGAAATGAATATCGATGCATTCCAACTCGCTCAGTTACTGTCAATTCTACTTTTATATTATAATCATCTAAAAAGACAGAATAATATCCTGGGGTTGCAGTTTCCCTAACATGAGAAAAACGAGAACGATAGCCATTTTCAGTCTTACGATAATCCCCCGGATCAAAAAAAACAGGTCCAGTACAAGGCATAAAAAGATAATGCCCAAATCCCATCCCATTACCACTGGTATGATTATGAGAGAATCCTAATATCGAATAATCAGAATAATGATATCCTGCACTCCAACCAAATCCATCCGTGTTACAATCCGGGCTAAGTTGAAGCATTCCAAATGGGGCTACAGCTCCGGGATAAGTCAAACCTCCGAATGCATAATGTCCCGGATTTTCCCGGATTTCATCATATGAAACACTATCACCGGGATAAGCGTCTACCCATCCTCCCGTTCCTATAAACGGATTAACATACTGTATCAAATTTTCATTAGAATATATCTCTTTTCCGACAGCTTGTCCTCTAAGAAAGGACAAAAAAAGAGCTATTACAAGAAGGATTGCACTCTTTCCCATAACGATAAATTTATTTATGTAAAACTATTTATGTATCTCTATGGCCAAACTATTCTTTTAATATAAAAGAAAGTATTCCTCCTTTAGACAAAGTAGAATGTTTTAAAGAATATCCGGATATTTTTTCCCCATTCAAATAAATACTCTCAATATACATTTTGTTATCCGTATCCTGTCCTCTCTGTATGACAAACGAATTTCCCGAATAATATTTATTATTTAATTGAATCGTCACCTTATCAAAAACAGGAGAAGTCAACTGATATACAGGATTCGCCGGACAGTCCGGATAAAGCCCCATCATCGTAAATACCAACCAAGCCGACATGGTTCCACAATCGTCATTATCCGTAATACCATTTTGATTATCACCAAAATAAGTATTTATACAATGTCGTGTCCAATATTGAGTTCGATGTTCCTCTCCCTTCACATAATTGAATAAATAAGGATATGATATATCCGGCTCGTTTCCCATATTGAAATAGCCTCTCTCAAAACAGTCTATCAACTTATTTACAAATGATATCCCTCCACCATTCAGTTGAATAAGTCCCCACATATCAAAGGGAACAAAAAAACTATAATGCCAAGAACATCCTTCTACAAAACCAGGCCGACTATGCCATACCGGAACATGGGGCTTAGGATCAAAATTGTCTAACCATTTTCCATTCTTATGAATAGGTCGCATAAATCCGGTAACCGCATCATAATAATTCTGATAAAAACCCGCACGTTTCATATAAAGCGAATAATCTGCCTCTTTCCCTAAATCTTTCGCCATACAAGCTAACGCATAATCAGCCATACAATATTCTAAGCCAGTAGAGACACTACCCCACACCGGAATATCAACCTTCTCCTTTCCGTCAGGTTCCGGTATATAACCAAACTTGACAAATTCCTTATATCCCGGACGGACAATATCTATATCCGATCTTTTAATATCCGCATTTTTTAACATAGCTTGATAAGCTAACTCAACATTAAAGTCCCGGATACCACGCATATAAGTATCGACTAAAACCGGAATAGCCGGATCACCCACCATCACATTAGTTTCCATAGCCGCTAATTCCCATTTGGGCAAACGGCCACTTTCTTTATACATATCTAAAAGAGAATTAACCATATCCGATTGGCGTTCGGGATAAATCAGCGAAAGCAATGGATGTACCGTACGGTAAGTATCCCATAATGAAAAAATCGTATAATGATCTCGTTCACCAGAGTTCTTGATTTTACCCGAAAGGTAAGCCGGATATTCACCATTCACGTCATTCAATATGTTCGGATGAATCAATACATGATAAAGAGCAGTATAGAACATACGCTTATACTTTTCTGTCCCACCTTCCAAAAGAACACGGGATAACTCCATATTCCAAGCAGACAGAGCTGCTTTTCGAACGGTATCAAACCTAAAACCGGATTGTTCGGCAGTTAGATTTAAACGAGCGTTATGTATTCCAACATATGAAACGCCGACTTTTATCTCTACCTGTTCCCCTTTCTTTAAATTATACGTAAAATAAGCTCCCACATCATTCCCTTTAGCCTCAACGATCTTCCGGCTACATAATTCCTTATTATTCCAAAGCCCTATTTTTTGAGGCTTCTTACTTACTTTAGCAACAAAATAAACAAGACCTTCCTCTCCATTTCCACAAAAGCCCCCAATCTTTTTATATCCTTCAATTTCTGTCGGAGAAACTACTTTCACATACGCCCCAGAAACCGAAGAAACGGACATCCCTGTATTAAACAAAATATGACCTTGCCCTCCAGAAAAGGTAAAACGTTCTATACCACTCCTCAATGTCGCAGATGCTTCTGCCTTTATTCCATATTCAGGAAGTGAAACAGCATAATAACCAGCCTGTGCCACCTCCTCCGAATATTGACAAGCATAATCGGACGGTGTTACTTCCAGCTTACCTGACGTAGCCATCACCACAAAGGTACCTAAATCCGGACAGCCTACACCACTCAGATTCGTATGGGTAAATCCGGAAAAGAAAGGACTACCATAAGTATAAGCATAAGGTTTATGCTCTTCGTACGCAGGGTCATCAACCGGATTATACGAATTAAAAGGACTAACCGAAACCATTCCGAAAGGGCATATAGCACCGGGATGTGTATGTCCGCCATTAGAAGTTCCAATAAAAGGATTCACATAATCAGCTGGAAATTTATCAGCCTTCACGATTAATGAGACCAACAAAAACAAGCATATATAATTATTACACCACCTCATATCTTTCCTTATATCAATCTGTTAATTTCAAATTTACTTCATTAATATTTTCAGCCGGTTGATTATTCCGACAAAACAACCAATTTCCCACAACTAAATAATCCATTCCCGTACTCATAAAGCAAGCATACGCCTCCTCTGGTTTACATACGATCGGTTCACCACGAACATTAAAGCTGGTATTTACCAAAACTCCGCAGCCAGTCTGCTTTTTAAAAGCTTCCAATAAAGCATGGTAACGAGGATTAGACTGTTCCGTTACCGTCTGTATGCGTCCCGTAAAGTCAACATGCGTAACCGCCTGTAACAAAGATCGATGGTAATATAGTTTCTCCTGATAGGACAAACTATAATAATTATCCGGGATTGGTAGTCTGTATTCCGATTTAAGTTCACTAACCAATAACATATAAGGAGAAGAAACATCTAATTCAAAATACCGTTCAGCCTCTTCTTTTAACACGCTGGGAGCAAACGGACGAAAGCTTTCGCGATATTTAATTTTTAGATTTAACTTTTTCTGCATTTCCGTATTTCGAGGATCTGCAAGGATAGAACGATTACCTAAAGCTCTCGGTCCAAACTCCATACGCCCTTGGAACCAGCCAACAATAGAGCCTTCATTCAAAATGGCAGCAACTCGATTATATAAATCCTTATCTTCAAGACGTTCCGCCACAGCTCCTGTATTCCGTATCATATTCCGAATGTCCTTGTCCAAAAAAGACGGCCCCAAATAAGCTCCAGACATACCATCCGGCTCCTCGCACACCCGTTTTTCTCCCAGATAAATATGCCATACGGCTAAAGCAGCGCCCAAGGCTCCACCCGCATCTCCCGCAGCAGGTTGAATAAAACAATGATCGAATAATCCGCTTCTTTGGATTTTTCCATTTGCCACACAATTCAATGCCACACCTCCAGCCATTACCAAATTTCCACAATCCGTAAGCTGCCGAGCCGTAGAGGCTAGCTTCAGAAGAATTTCTTCCGTAACATGCTGAATAGCATATGCCATATCCATGTAAGCCTGTGTAAGTTCGCTTTCAGGTGTCCGAGGAGGCAAGCCGAACAATCTCTCCCATCTCCGGCTATTTGTCATTTTCAGCCCTGTAGCATAGTCAAAATAATCCATGTTTAACAGAAAAGAACCATCCTCCCGAATATCGACCAAAAAATCTTTTATCAAAGAAATATACTTGAGTGTTCTTTCTGATAAGTTTCCATAAGGCGCTAATCCCATCAACTTGTATTCTCCACTATTGACGCAAAACCCACAATAGTAGGTAAATGCCGAATACAATAATCCCAACGAATGCGGAAATTGCAGTTCTCTCAAAAGCGTAATATTCTCCTTATCTCCCCTCGAAATAGTAGTCGTAGCCCATTCTCCTACGCCATCCACTGTTAAAATGGTTGCCTGTTCATAAGGAGATGGGTAAAAGGCACTTGCCGCATGCGAGAGATGATGTTCGGGAAAAACAACTTCGGCACGAATATCCAGTTTGATCAACTCTTCCTTGAGGATACGCTTCATATAGAGTTTTTCTTTTATCCAAAGAGGGATAGCTTTGACAAAGCTCCGCAATCCTCGTGGGGCAAATGCGTGATACGTTTCAAGCAACCGTTCAAATTTGATAAAGGGTTTCTCATAGAAAGCGACAGATGAAATATCACGACCTCTCAAACCGGCTTCGCTCAAGACATATGCCAAAGCATGCCTCGGGAAAGACGAATCGTGTTTTTTACGCGTAAAGCGTTCTTCTTGCGCAGCCGCAACAATCCGACCGTCTATCAACAAGACCGCTGCACTATCGTGATAATATGCCGATATGCCTAGAATCGCTTTCATCCTCAAAATATAGAATAAATGAAGGGCGCTAAAGCCGACCCTTGAGTTAATACAATTAACAGGCTCAAAAGAAGAAGAATGATTATCAATGGTATCAACCAATACTTCTTCCTGTTTTTCAAAAAACCGAAAAATTCTTTTAAAAAGTCCACACTTATCCTCCTAATATTGTTTTTTCAAATCTTCCGCACTATAAGTTTTATCCTTTATGACAAACACGCTGCTTTCATCCTTTTTAAAAGCACGCAAACTCAATGCGTCATCGCAAAAAACTCTGCGCAACCATGCAACAGGAGTCACTATCAGATAAAAAACCAGCATTAATATAATCATAGAGAAAAAACGTTCAACCAACCAGCCAAAGCTAAACCACAACCGGGTTAACGGTGTAAAAACGACCGGTATCAACACTGTCAATAACAAAATCAGTCCTGCCAACTTATTCCACAACAGATTTTCCGAAACCATCCCCGCTATCAGCAATACCAATGACAATACTGCACCTACCTCACTATTTAATCTCCGACTTATCATATCTTTCCATATTTTGCAGCAGCTTCCCTGTTTCCTATTTTCAAATAGAGAGAATAGATATTCTGCTTAAGTTCTAAATTTTCTGGTTCTCTGACTAATTTTTCTTTATAAACGATAATTTCCCGTGCAATATCCCTCATTGGTCGAAAATCGACTTTTCCTCCCGCCATAATTAACTTGTCCAAATAAGGAAGTGCTTCTTCCGGCCTGTCGGTTTTCATATAGAGAATAGCCAACTGCCTAGCCATAGCTGGCGCCTGTTTCAATCGGAATGCCCGAGTTGCATAGCGAATTCCTTTGTCGTATTCTTTTGCGTCGATACACAAGTTCACAGTTTGTTCATACGTTATATATTCGTAAGGATATTCCAAGATAAAGGCCTCCCCTATCTTTATCGCCTTACCTAAATCACCATTCTCCGTATATTCTTTCAGCAATCGATACATAGCTGCCTCCCATTTTACAGTATTGACAGCCAATCCACCCGCAATGGCTTCTTCTAATGTTTTCTCTTTTTTCTCGAAGAGAGCCATAGGTTCGTTAAAAGGCCACCCCTCTTTCAGTAACATAGTGGCATATGCTCCACATAAAGAGTCTACGAGAGTCAGTGGTAACTCTTTGAATGCTGTATCCACAGCAGTCGGTTTGTCGTTATTTGTATATAAGAATGAAGAGTGTTTAAAACTTTCAACCAAAGCTTCTGAAATAAGGAAATGGCCTTTTAAATTAGGATGTAAATGCTCTAACATTAACTCGTCTCCTATAATAGAATCTGGAGCATATTCCTCAAGCTTTTTTTTAACATCCACAAACACAACATTCTTATATTTATGCGCCAAGCATTCTGTTACTCTATTTATTTCTTCTGGTGCCCTAAAACGCAACGCATCCAAATCTTTTGCCTGAACATAAGCTTCCCAAGCCTCAACCTTGTCTCCATTCTTATACGCAAGATTTGCTTGCTCAAAAAAGAAAGAAGCCCGTAATGAGTCCGGCCCTTCCACACTAATAAAAGGCTTCTGATCTTTCAAGTTACATACGGTATTACAAAGAAATACCCGGATTCCAGCCTTTTCATACTTAGCTAATGTCTCATCCAGATTTTTTTCATACTGCTTTATGCCGGCTTTATACAAGTCAGAACCTAATGGAATTTCTTGTCGCTTAACCATCCGTTCCATCAGCGTATGGTCATAACTTGTTTTGTCGGTCTCTGGAGAGAAAAAAGCTATCGCCTTAGACAGTAACTGCCCGACTTTCGTCTTTCTCAACGCTATTCCCAATCTTGCAACTACCACATTACTGCCGAACGTACCAGTAGAACCTACCCCCAACGCACCATAATATTCATTATGCCCAGCATTAATGATAACAGCATCGGGATGTTGAGCAATCACTTCGTCTGCAAAATCATAAAGAGCATACGAGTTCAGCGCAGTCATAGACAGATTGATCACTTCCAAATTTATCTCCGGAAAATCATGATGTATGCGATAATCCAACATACGAGGAAAAGCTCCGTTATGGAAATAAGGAAACCCTACCGCAGTCGATTCTCCCTGCACAAAAACTCGAATCAAGTTCGCAGGCTTCTGCTTCAAAAAACGTTCCGTATTCCCGGTTGTCGCATTCTTCTCCTTTAAAAAATACCGTAATGATACCTTGTTGTTCAGATGCAACAAATAATCCTGTTTCCCGTCTTGAACAAATAAAGAAAGATTGTTCCCAAAACCAACCAAACGTAGTCCTCCTTCTAGCAACAATATCAATACGATGGGAAGGATACCGGCAACTATCTTGAAGTAACAATCTTTCTTCATTGTCAACTGTTATTTAAATTATCAACTTATTGATCATTCATTCTCATAACCAATACTCTGCTTCATATTTGGATTGTCCTCCATTTCCTTTTTGGGAATCGGATAATACAAATCCTTGGCATCATAATGCGGAGCCCCGGAACGAGTCATCTTATACCACTTATCAATTTCTTTGTCTAACGTTTTCCACCGGCAAACATCTACCCAATGTTGAATTCCTTCCGCACACAGTTCCAAGAAACGCTCTTCCCTGATATCATCTCTCAACTGCTCTCCACTCGATTTTATATCGTGAGAAATATCTCCACTGTAAGCTCGACGACGAACCCGATTGACAAATTCGCGGGCATTCACTTCATCACCGGTTGCCCAACAAGCCTCCGCATACATCAGATAGACATCTGCCAAGCGCATCAGATACATATTAATACCCACACAACAGGATGTTTCATAAGTCGAATAAGTCAATGGTACATATTTTCTAATACTCCATCCTTTTGCATCACTCTCTATATCTTTATATTTAGCAGTGACAGTAGAATTACCGTTCATAACGACAGGAGTACCCGGCTCCAACGCTGTAATTTTCAAACGCGGGTCCGAACCAAAGCGTTCTATATTGGCATCATGAAAATAAATATTCCCCCAACCAGCAGCTTCAACGTTTCCATCCGGATTGACAAAACACAAGGAAGCGACAAATGCGTGCATAGAACCCTCTCCGCCACTCCAGTTACCCCAACCGGATGAAGAACCATCTTTCAAATTGATTTCAAGGATAGATTCATTATTGAATTTTGTCTGGTTTTCATTAAACATCTTCTCATATTCTTCAAAAGGAACCAGTTGCTTTCCCGAATTATCTATCACCTCTTTTAATTGTGTCTTAGCAGCATCATAATTACCCTGATATAAATTTACCTGTCCTATAAAACTTTTAACAGCGTATTTATCAGGACGTGAAAAATCAGCTCTATTAGTCCAATGATCAGGTAGTAAGGCCTCGGCAGCCTTATAATCTTCCAGTATCTGGGTATACACTTCCTCTACCGTATTCCTAGTAGAGTTCATTTTGTCTGAAGTATTTGCCACTTCGGTACGTATGGGAATGCCCAACTTATCGCCATCACCGTTACAAGGATAGCCTTCTCCCCAGAACTGTACCAACTGTTGATGTCCCCAACCTCGCCAAAACAGTGCCTCACCTTTTATTTGAGACAAACGAGCCAATTCATCTTCCGTGAAAGTGCTTTTATCTATTTTTTCAGCTTCAACTAAAACAGTGTTCGCACAAGCAATCACTTTGTAATATCCCCACCATAGTGTTTGAACATATCCGTTATCCGACGAAACCTGATTGGTAGCCTGTTGATTCCAATAAGGATCGGCAGTCCAGCCCATATCGGCTGTATGGTCTACTATAAACGAATGTTTAGCCATTACTCGTTTTCCATACAATTCAAAACAGATTACTTCCGCATAGCAAGAAGTTACCAACGATTCCATATCCGTCATCGTTTTCGGAAAATAACTCGGAGATAACGTAGACGGATCTGATAAATCCAGAAAACTATCTGAGCAACTGTTAAAAACGACAACAGTAATTAACAACATTATTATCTTTTTCATATCTTCTCCTTCATTATAAAGTTAAACTAATTCCTCCCATTACCGACTTAGAAGCAGGAAAGCGTGTAGAACTATAAGTCGTTCTTTCCAAATACCCTCCACTGAGTTCGGGATCACCTTGGAACTTACTAAATGTAAGAATATTATTACAGTTGATAAATACTTTCAACCCTTGTATATAAAACTTATTCAATAATGATTTAGGCAGATTATACCCGATGTGCAAATTTTTCAATTTGAAATAAGAGCCGTCTTCTACAAAATAAGAAGAAAAGTTCTTAAAGTTTCCATTCGGGTCTTCTTTTAGTACTCGAGGGTGCTCTATACTTGGATTTTGGGGTGTCCAAGCTTCATATACTTTGTAAGTCGTATTATAGTCGCCATACAAGTTACGTTCATAAGCCTTTGCATCATTGAAAATATCAAATTTCGCATTGCCTACCCAGCCCATTATTAAATCAAAGTTTTTCCACGATAGACTAATGTTTAAACCATAAATCAATTTCGGCCAAGGATTTCCAATATAATCTTTATCCTCGTTCGTAATCTCGCCATCCTTGTTGATATCCTTGTATCGGAAGTCGCCAGGAGCCGTACCTGCTTGTTGATATATACCACTCGGAGCCTTTGCATTAAGGGCATCTATTTCGCTTTGGTCCTGGAATATTCCATCGACAACATAACCATATAATTGTCCCATTGGCTGTCCATTCTCCGTCCGATACTGCGCACTATTCCAAGTACAGTCTCCACTTGGCCCCTTCCAGATTACTGGATTGATCTCATCGTTCAGTTTTACCACTTTATTTTTATTGGTTGATAAAGTAAATGCCACATCATAATGAAAATCACGATAGCTGTCACGATACTGAACCATAAAATCAAAACCTTTATTATTGATTTCACCGATATTAGCAGGGTAAGTAGGAATACCGCCATTGTTGGCACTCGCCCCTGTGGAAATAGGTACACCTATCCAGTATAACATATCAGAAGTATTCTTATTATAATACTCGGCGGTAAAATTAAGCCGGTTGTTTAGGAAACCAGCTTCCAAACCCAAATCAAACTGTGCCACTTCCTCCCATTTTATAGAAGCATTAGCTACTTTACCATACCAAAAGCCTCGCTGCACAGACTCACCGTCATAAGAATAATATAATAAATCATTAGTAAAAGATGGTTCATATAAAAATTGGCCAATCGTATTATTACCAATCTTACCCCAACCGCCACGAAGCTTCAATTGCGACAGCCACTCTACATTATCCGCAATAAATGATTCTTTCGCAATATTCCATCCTAATGACAGAGAAGGGAATAAACCAAAGCGATTGTCGGGACCGAAATTATCATACCCATCTCTTCTTATTGTTGCTTCAAACAGATATTTACTATCATATGCATAATTGATACGGGCAAACTGAGATAAACTCCTGCTACGACCTTTACCGCCTTTAATATCTTTTTCTCCTGTACCAAGCCCCATATCTTCAGCAACCTTAACCGAGAAACCGTTTTTCCAACCTCCTGCACTAGAACTTTCTCCCTGAGAAGCCTCATATCCCAACATACCTTTCAGATAATGCTTTTCTGCGAAGGTGTGATCGTAAGTTAAAGTATAAAACATACGTAACGTATGGCCAGAACCATAGTCTTTATTATATTCATTACCTCTGGATAGCGAACCGATATTCCATGCTTCCTGAAAATCATTATTGGCATACGAACTAAAATCTCCTGATAAATTAGCCTGGAATTTCAAGTCTTTAATAATCTCCCAATCTAAAACAAGATTTGCTTTTCCCCAATAATTCTTATTATCACGGTGATGAACCAATTCATCCATCACGTAATTTGTTCCTTCATAATAACCACCCGCAGGCTGCCTTCCCCAACCTCCACCGGATATATTCTCCGGATCATACACTTTCATTGTTGGAACCTGCCTATAAGATATACCTAACGGATTTGATGGATGATCATTTCCAAAGCCCAAAGAAACAATTTCCGTCACTTTTACTTTTTTATTTATTTGTGTGCTACTTGCTATACGGAGACTTGCGCCTTCATTCCAATTCCCTATCTTAAAACCTTCATTTCTATTATAATCAGCCGACATATTAAAAGAAGTTTTCTCTGTCCCCCCCGTCATTTGAATAAAATAGTTTTGTTTCAAAGCATTTCCCCAAATCTCATCATTCCAATTCGTATTAGGCAAAGCCGAAGGATTATCCCAACCGGAAGCCGGGTTATTCGGGAAACCCGCCGCTAATTTCCGATCTATAAAATCAGGGGTAGACAACATGGTAGGTATGTCGATTGGCATTGCGACACCTACATTTGCTTTTGCGTTAACACTAATGCGTCCAGCCTTTCCTTTTTTGGTTGTCACCAAGATAACTCCACCTGCTCCCCGTGCTCCATAAATGGAAGTAGATGCGGCATCTTTTAAGATTTCGATAGATTCAATATCATTAAAATTCGGAGCGCTCCCTTGCACACCATCAACAATCCATAACGGATCAGAACCATTAATAGAGGCAGCTCCACGAATAATGATATTCCCATTAGATACATGCACACCAGCAATACGTCCTTGAATAATCTCCGTCACACCCAAATCCAAATCCTTAAATGTCTCAGGCTTTACGGATGCTACCGAGCCAGTGATATTGGATTTTTTCTGGACTCCGTAACCAACCACTACCACCTCATCCAAATTTTGATTATCTTCCCGAAGCTCAATATTTATGGTTCTTTGATTTACAATAGTTACTTCCTTAGAAATATAGCCGACATAAGAAATTAACAAAACAGCACCTTTTCGCACATTCAATGTATATTCCCCATTGACATCCGTAACAACACCGTTCGTAGTACCCTTTTCAACCACATTTGCTCCAATAACCGGTTCTCCATTCTCATCGGTCACCATACCACTTACAATAAAATTGTGTTGCTGTTGGCTATTCTTAATGAACAAAGCAATATGATTGTCTGATATTTTATATCCTAAAGAATTGTCGTTAAATAATTTTTCCAATACATCGGTAATCAACTTATCCTTTAAGCTCACGCTAACAGTCTTGTTTAAGTCTACCTCTTTTATATTATAGACAAAAGTGTATTCCGACTGTTTTTCTATTTCCTCAATTACATCCGATACAGTTCCATTCTTCACTTGGAGTGTCAATCTTGCAGTCTGTGAGTAAGAAGTAGCTGTGGCCCCCCATATACTCATAACAAGAAACATAAAGGTGAATTTCATAATTATTACTATTTTTTGAATACTTTTCGAGGAAACAAAGTTTCTATTAGGATGCATTTTTTCCTCTTTTAGCACCCTTATAAAATGATTTTTCATACATTTGCATATCTAATTGGTTATTTTTTCGGTAGTTGGTAGCTACCGGATATTAAATGATCTGCTCTTTGGAGCTGAATTGGGGACGTTGGTAGCGTTCCCAATTTTTTTATTCTCTTATATCACATTCATAGGCTATTAGTTTTTAAGATTATACAATATATTATCATAGATCAATTTACATTCTCTGAAATATAAATTGCTCCTTTTACTTTTTTATATTTGTAATGTGCTGAAATTTGGAGAATAGACAGAATCTCATCCAAAGTTTCCTGATGAACGAAACGGGCCGTCAACCGTTGTTTTTTCAACGCTTCGTGTTCTATATGAATTTCCACATTAAAAGCCCGCTCCAAAGAAATCATAATCTCCTCCAAGGAATTCTTTTCAAATACGAATAAACCATTTACCCAAGAGGTATAAGAAGATGACCGCACATTCTGAACATCAATATGCCCATTCCTTTTATTATAAAGCGCCTGCTGATTAGGCGAAAGAATAATGTCCGGTTTTTGCGTATCATTCTTCGCACCGAATAATGCGACCGAACCATTTACCAAAGTTGTTTCTATAACATTACTTTCCGGTTCTGCATAAATATTAAATTCCGTACCTAGAACCTGCACTCGTAATCCTTCCGCATTCACTACAAAAGGTGCTTTCGAATTCTTCTTCACCTGAAATAAAGCTTCTCCAGTAAATTCTACCACTCGTCTATCTGACGAAAACTGATGAGGATAACGTATCTTCGCATTACTATTCAGCCAAACGGTAGAGCTATCTGGTAAGATCACTTTTACTTTAGAACCGGGAACAGCCGTCATTTCCATATAGGCCAATTCTTCTGGTTGCATAAAGACAGCCAGAAACCAAGAAGAGACAATGAGCAATGCAAAAGAAACTGCTATCGAAACATATTTCCATACAGGTGAAACTCCCAAAGATATTATTTTCTCGTTTTGTATCCGTTGCCAAAGATTCTGGTATACAGCATCCGCATCAGAGAAAACATCTTTAAATTCTATACACTTTTTATAATCAAATGTATCGCAGTGTTTAACAGTACTATTTTTATCTCGATTCATATTCTTAAATGCTTTTATATAGTTAGATGACACATCAATCGAAAACCCCTAATATGAAAATGCATTTTTTTCTGAATTAGATTCATCGAAGTTCTTTTTTTTGTCGCATGTATGAATTTCTAGCGGTAAACATACATCTGGATCAAGCTATGGCTTAGCTCAATCAACCAAAAGCCACACGAGAAAACGGGCAACTTATTGTATATTTTATTTGGCTATTTTTTAATCGGGCGTGTTTTTAGTGAAACACGTACGTAACTTTAGTAAAACACGTACGTGGTTTTCCAAAAACATGTACATGTTTTCCCTAAATCTCATAACAATTCACACCACACTGATTATAAATCAGTTACAGATTCACTTCAAGTAGATGCTTTATTGTATTTTTTGTCAGAGAAAGATAACTCTTTGAATGATCACAAGAAAATTCGATATGATTGTCCTAAATTCAAATTAGCTCTTATTGAAAGATTCTTTTTTTATTCTATATTTGCCATACTAAAATAAGGAGAAAATGAGGACAGGAACCGATGCATTTACAAACAACAAACTACTTCTATGTAAAATTTCCGAAGGTGACGAAGTTGCCTTTAGAATGCTTTTTGATATTTATTATCAAAAGCTTTTCCATTTGGCTTTATATTTCATCAAGTCGAAAGAACTTGCAGAAGAGGTCGTTTCCGATGTTTTTTTCATTATTTGGAAAAGAAGAAAAGCATTAGGAGATATAGACGATATTGAAAAATATCTATACATATCTACGAAGAACCAAGCATTACATTATATTAGAAGGACTCCTGTTATCGACAAAATCCCTTTGGAATTATATACAATCAATCTTCTCCAAGACGAAAACAATCCGGAGGACAAACTCCTAAACCAAGAATATAGAACATTAATACAGGACGCAATCGATTCCCTGCCGGACAAGTGCAAAGAAGTGTTCCGTCTTATGCTTTCAGACAAGCTAAAACATAAACAGATTGCCCAACTGCTAAATATATCAGAAAAGACCGTAGAAGCCCATATCACTTCTGCTTACAAACGCATCGCCCAATATGTAAATAAAGAATACAGCAATCCTAAAACGATAAACAAGATGCTTAGTATATTTTTTTAATGGTATTACATTAATATATCCAAAATCGTAGCTACATTCATCCTTCTGAAATATTCAGAAGAAAAGTGATCTTCTTTAATCCGTTTACTCTGTAGGCTGCTTCAATGACACAATAAAGTAATCCATTTATCGATTTACACCTTAATTATCACAAAAGACTTCGTATATTTGTTTTATTTACTTTATAAATCACAGGACACGATGCGAAAAAGCCTGCTTATATTCCATCTTTTGCTTATATATTTGTTCTCGTCTCATAACGAGATACAAGGTCAAGAATATCCCCCCACAGATTCCTTACGGCAATTGGCTGCCACCTGTGAGGGTAAGGATAAGCATGATCTACTGATGCGTATAGCCATGTCCACCAACGATATCGCCGACTGGGACGCTACGCTCAACGACGCTATCGACCGGTGCGATACTCCGGCTATCTGTCAATCAAGATTGAATCGTATACAATGCCTCTTTAATTTCTACTCCGTGGATTCGGCTATCATCGAGGCGCAGGAAAGCCTTCCTTTTATATTGGATGCCAAGCAATACAGTTTCTACTTCTCCACCTATAATACTTATATATCCGGATTGTTCAAGCAAAGACGGTTCGACGAGGCCCGTGAGGAAGCCACAGCCATGTTCGAGACGGCGCAACAGGTTAAACAACCGGTAGGCATGACGATGGCCTTGCAGGTACAAGGCAGCATGTATTATAAACTCGGCTTGTACGACCAAGCCCTCACCTCGCTGGAAAAAGGGATCGCTATATGCCCCACTTACGAGAATGGCGAGAACCAAGTACTCTACATCTCGGCCGTTCTTTACGAATGGCTCTTCATGACCGCCCTGAAGGTAAACGACACGGAACGCATATCCCGTTACGCCGACAGCTATGCCGCCCTCGTCAACTGGAGGGACGAGCATGGGAAAGTGGATCCTACCGGACATTATCCTGTCACCTCCCGCTCTCTCCAAGCCTTCTCTTTCCTAAAGAAAGGGCAAATAAAAGAGGCGAGACGATTGTTGGATGAGGCAGTCCGGTTTATTCATCCCCAAATCCCGGCCAACGCCTATGAGCATTTTTACGAAGCCCGCCGAGAATTACGGGAAATGACAGGAGATTACCAAGGGGCTATCAAGGATATGGATATCCTGTTAGCTGCTCATGAGGGCGACCTATCTTTCTATATGGACGATTTGTTGAAGAAAGCGGAACTTCTGGCTCATTCCGGAGATCCCCGGTCCTGTATATCGCTCTATCATACGTATATACAGGCGAAAGACTCGGTAAACCGGTTGGATATCGCCTCTCGGATGGATCAACTACGGACTATTTACGAGGTAGACCGGCTCAACCAAGAGAGGCAATACGCAAGGAACTGGATGTTCGCCGCCTTTACCGGTTGCTTGCTCCTTGTCCTTTTGCTAGCGGGATATATTATCTATTCCCAACGCCTAAAAGCGAAGAACCAAGTACTCTACAGACGCATACAGGAACAGATCCGGCAGGAGAATAAGGCGGTGGAAACCATTAAGCAAATACCCGAGAACGATCTTTCCCGGGAATTACGTTTATTCATAAACTTGAACGAGTTATTGGAAAAAGAAAAGCTATACACCGATCCCACCTTGAACCGGGATGATCTGGCACAACGTTTGGGGACCAACCGTACCTACTTGATGGAAGCCGTACGTACTTACGGCGGGAATATGACCGTCCGCGAATATATTTATGACTTTCGTCTAAAGCATGCCGCCGAACTGCTCTCCTCTCCCTCTGCCCTCTCGATCGATCAAATATGCTATGACTCCGGGTTCGCTTCCCGCTCGGTATTTTACCGCCTTTTCCGACAGAGCTATGGCCTGTCTCCTAACGAATATCGAAAACTTGCGGAGAACGAAAAAGAAAATTAAAATACTATATTTCAAAAACTTGCGCCACACGGACAAATGTTTTGCGCCACACGGACAGCTTTTAGGATTACTATTCGCATATTGAAGCGATATCTGTTAATCCTAAAAACAAGCTATATATGAAGACAAATTATTTTTTTCTCCTTTTCTTTCTTTTGATTCTGATGGGATGTTCGGATGACAAAAACATTCCGGATATCCCGGCCTCCACAGAGGACACCTATGAAGGAGTACACGATCTGATCAGTTTCACGAAAGAAACCGAAGATTTCACGTATGGAGACCTGACTTTCCACATCAAGACTCCCGACGGGAACATTATCCAACGGAAAGCCAAGCACCGGCGATTATCCGGGACTTCCCTATTCTCTATGGAAAAAGGGCTGAAGGAGGGTAAATACCAGCTACTATATATGGAATATACCATCCAATCGGATTGCCCGGACATTGACGGGCGGAATGGGGAGTTCGGCATGGGGTGCTACATTACCGTCAGTGAGAATGGGATCTCCACCGAAACCAACCGTGACGAGCGAATCGGCCTGTATGGGAACGGTACGCCGGAAGATCCGTACCGGATAACCTCTGCCGATGATTTGGCGAAGATACAAGAAGCGATCCTCAACTTCCACAACAATGGTAACCTTGTTAATTCCTACACCTGCTTCGAACAACAAAATGACATTAGCATGGCCAACTATAATGACCAATGCGGCTGGGAAGGCAACTGGTACCAGATCGGATTATCAGCCAGTTATCCTTTCACGGGCTATTATGACGGCAACGGCTATACGATCCGGGATCTGAAAATGTTAGATAAAAACGCCGTGGGCGCTAGTTTGTTCGGCTTCGTAAATCAAGCCATCATCTCGAATCTCACCATCGAGAAAGCCACCATAACCGGCTATGGAGCGCTATCGGCTATCGTAGGAGCCGTTACCACCAAGGGGGGAAGCATCAATAAGACATTTATAAAAGGGTGCGTAGTAAAAAAATCCACCATCGAAAGCCGTAGCGATGGCGTAGTCACGGACGGCATGGCCATAGGCGGGATCGCCGGCATGGTAGACCCGAACGTAAATCTCTGGATAGATTCCTGCTCGGTAGAGGATTGCACTATAAACGGGGCGATCGCCGTAGGAGGAATCCTTGGCGGAGGAACAGTGTACTCAATGACACAAATCACGAACTCCCACAACCGGAATACCAAGGTAACCGCATCTTACAATTGTGCCGGAGGAATCGCTGGGTACGCCGATACGCTCTATGTATATTCATGCAGCAATAATGGCACTATCAAAGGTGCCGCATCCACAACCGCTCCTCCCGGAAACCTTCCTGCCAATTCTATATATAATGTAGGAGCGGGCGGGATCGCCGGAGGAAGCGGATTGAGCACCATCATTTCCAGCCGAAACAGCGGGACGGTGCAAGGAAGCAGGGGCGTAGGGGGAATTATCGGAAGCACACTGGTAACTACCCAGCCGAGAACTTATTATAATAACACGTTTATCGGTTTTTGCTCGAACTCGGGGAATATAAACGGCGACAGTTATATAGGAGGATTATGCGGTGAGGCGCAACTTGGCGCTTATAAATCGTATAATGAGGGTATGATCGAGGCTAATTCATCCTTCGCTGGTGGAATTTTAGGATTCGCTCCCTTGGCCTCCATCACCAATACGGCGAATTTCAATAAAGTAATCGCCTCCTCTTATAGCGGAGGAATAGCCGGTTCCATCCTTGCCGGCTCGTTGGGTATTAACACGAATCTGGGGGAAGTAGCCTCCTACCATGAATATGCCGGTGGTATGATAGGAAGGGCAGGGAATACGCTTGCCATGAACTATTGTTCCAATTTCGCGCCGATATCAGGCTCCTCATACCTCGGTGGTATGATCGGCGAGGTAGGCGACGCAAAGAAATGGACGATCATGGATGGCGTATCCTTGGGGTTTGCCACATTCGAGCTGGCGTCTACTCTTGTCGGATTTGTCCCTTTCGCTAAAATCGTGGGAGAAAGCGGAGAAATCCTTGTTAACTGCGCCCTTACAGTACTTAGCCTCGTCTTAAATGATATCGATATTTTATCAGAAGTTTTTAGCGTATTCGGGCTTATTTCACACGGTCATCCGGAGATTATAGAAACAGAGAGGCTGAAAGGTGTCATTACCCATGATATCGCCATGTTGGAATCAGACATGGACACGAAACTGGCCAATAAAATAGATAACCTATCGTTCGCAAGCATCAAACTGAGGAGCAAAGATATGACAAATAGGTTCATGTCTAATCGAAAGGCATTAACAGAATGGTTTGAAAGTGGGGCAAACCACCAGATTTATAGTGACGCGATGAATTATAAGAGAGGGTTGCTCTCCAAACAGATCCTTAAAAGCAAAAAAAACGAAGAAGTTCTACATACGGTTGTCAGTGGTGTTTGTTGCGCGGTCAATTCAGCCTTGCTTTTTGTTACAGTTATCACTTTCCCCGAAGGTGTTCCCGCTGTAGCCTTGATGGGAGGTGCGCTAGCGTTAGTCAGTTTCGGTAATTCGGTTTCGGCCACTCTTGATGATTTCGTGGAAAACTCCGTCGTTATCACACAATGCTTGAACGCCGGAGAGATTGGCCAATATAGCAGCGGAGGCTTGGTAGGCCAACTTCAGCAAAGCTGCCTTATCTCCGATTGTATAAATATGGGACGCTCAAATAAAAGAGCCAATGCCCTAATTGGAGTTGTCAATCCAAACGTAAGGGTAGGCAGGAACTTGAATGTCGGGGAGAATTGGTATCTTTTCGCACCTCCCGCATCCGTTTCTTATTTTGGGAATTACTGCATGCTGGGCACTGTAGAGCAACCGAATCCTGTGATTATGAACATATTCAGCTTACAAGACTTAAAGTCGGAAAAGACCTTTACTGGATGGGACTTTGATGTAAAATGGGAAATACCATCCAACGAAACAGGCAGCTTTCCGATCCCTAAGAAATCCGAGATGCAATTTGATAAACCTAATTAATAAATAAACGAACAAACATGAAAACATACACTAAAACAATATGGAATATATGCGCATGCATGCTTATCATCTTGCTCGGCGGATGCGCGGACGATGACATCATACGAAACGACTGCGGATCGACCTTGCAAGAGACAGAATCTCATCTAATAAGCACGTTCTCCTTGCCGGAAGGCAAAACTCCCATACAAGATACGAGAGAACAGATCTTTTTCCAGTTGAGATCGCTGAGCGATAACTCCATACAGCTCATGGAAGGTAAGATCCGGAAAAACGCGGGGATTCTTTCCTGTGAAATGTTTATCCCCAATAATCTGGTATTAGAAGATGGAGACTATATACTTTGGTTAAAATTCGATGAAGAAGGCAGCGTCTATCCACTAAGCTATCATCTGACATTCCGTGACAAGATGGTCAGTATGGTACGTGATACTAAATATATTTACGAGATGCTGAATGGCGAAGGTACGGAAGAGAATCCTTATCAGATTACTTCCACCAACGATTTCGCCTATCTCGTGTCTCAATTAGCCACGTACGACAGTAATTACGGATACGGGCAATTCTTCAAGCAAATAGCCGACATCAAAGCTCCTATCCCCAATTGCCTGTATCAAGGCAACGCTTATAAAAGCGCCCCGTTCGCGGGAAACTACGACGGTGATTCCCATAAGATACTAAACCTAACCTATCTCGGGACGAACGGCGGAGAGCAAAGCGACGCAATCGGGCTTTTCTCCATTTTACACGACGGGGCAGTGATCCGGAATCTTGATATAGAAGGAGCGGATATAGAGTATCCGGGGAATTGTTGCGGATTGCTTGCGGGAGTAGCTAACGGAAATATACGAATCGAGAATATAACCTTAAACGGTAATATCAAGTCCACGAAGGATAAGGTTGGCGGTTTAATAGGCTATATCGAGGGCAACGCCCAGTCGTTGGCGCAAATCAGTATCCGGAATGTGCGATTAGGCGTCTCATTCTCGGAATCCGGCAGCTCTTATATCGGAGCGTTGATCGGCTGGGCCGAGAACGCTTCCATTCAAGTGGAGGATATCAGTAGCGACGGGATTTTCAAAAACTTGAGAGGGAATAATCATGTGGCCGGTCTGATCGGGAAATTATATGGTCAAATCGATGCCAGAAAAATTAAGCTGCAACATACCACCTTAAACGATTTCCCGATATCCGGTAACCAGAACGTAGGCGGATTGATCGGTGAGGCATTCTTACAGGCGGCATCCAGTTTCAAAGACATAACCATCGACATGCCGATCAAAGGTAGCTCCTATGTCGGCGGATTGATCGGTCAGATCCGGTCGGAAACCCCTACCAATATCCTCATCGCCATCGAGAACTTCCAGTTGTCCAATCCGGCAAATCGGTCTCAAATCCAAGGGGGTAGTAATGTGGGTGGAATGATCGGATATTCCCACAAAACACACGCTAACGCATTTACGATAGAGCTTAAAGGGGAATCCTTGTTTCATGCCTCGATAACCGGGCAGTCTGTTATAGGAGGTATTTTCGGTTCTTTAGATGATACCCAAATACAATTTACCCCGGCCTCACGATTGTATATGGATAATGAATCCCTTGAAGCTTCTTCAGGGATTTGTGGCACTTTAGCCGGAGCCTTATCTTACCAAGAACCGGGGAAAGAAATTCTTTTGGATCCGGAAATATTGGTGATTAATCCCAACATCAAAATAAAAGGAGGAAATAACGTAGGAGGAATCATCGGAACGTTATATAATGGGACGTTGACAGGAACCTATACCCCCGAATTCAGTGCCACGAACGTAATCGTGAGCAAGATTCCACGACCTATTTTCCCGGGTAACATAAATTCGGAAAAACCCTATCGAGAAAATGCCGCTTCTGTTGGAGGAATTGTCGGATATGCCGATAAATCTACCCTCAGAAGACTCTTCACGCAACTTTCCATTTACGGCAGAAGTACTGTCGGAGGAATCATCGGATATGCGAGCGATACTCAAATATCAGATTGTGGCGTGAAAACAGAAACATTTAATAATGGGAATAATAGCGCCATTATGGTAGGAGGAATTATCGGACAAGCATCGTGCTCATCCCACTGTGAGTTTTCCAATCTAGTAAATTACAGTGATATCTCCTCAGGATCCAATTATATCGGAGGCATTTTCGGGAGTATGGTAGCGGGAACTAGCGTAAAGATCAATAAAGTCGTGAATTTAGGTAAGATATCAGCCACAAATAACGTAGGCGGTATCATAGGGAAAACTTCAGGAAAAGACATAGAGGTTTATGACGCAGCTAATTTCGGCGTAATCCAAGGTATCGCAGGAGATAAAGAATGCGGAGTGGGCGGTATAGCCGGTGCCGCCGAGGATGCCATTACAATTTATAAATCCGTTAACCACGGAAATATCACCATAAACAGGAATGCCAAGTATTATGGAGCAGGAGGTATCTTGGGGTATGTGAAGCAAGGGGGAGCACATGTCCGTTACTGCTGTAACCGGGCAAATATAGACTATCCGAAAGATAAAGAAGACAGCCATGGCATTGGAGGTATCGTGGGTAGCATAGAAAAGGCTAACGATAACGACGACAGTTACGTACTGGATTGCTACAATATGGGAGAAATCAACGGACAGCAAAAAGCGACCAGCACGCTTGGTACCGACTACCGGGGAGGGATCGTAGGAAACCTCGGAAGCCACGGGAGATGTTACCGGGCCGTAAACGGGGGCTATGTCCGCTTTGGAAACGCAGGTGTCGGATACGGCAACAAGAAGAACCTGACACATATCTATATCTCGCCCGGTACAGGCAAAGACTTTGGGGCAACGTCTATCCCTCTACCAATCAGAGAAGATAAAAATATTTACCAAGGATTCGACTTCACGGGAGATCATGATCCAAACCGGCAACCGGTCTGGGTTCTGGGTGGCACATATAGCTCGGAGAATAAAATGCTACTCTACTTGCATTCTGGAAAATGTTATTTCCAGTTCGCAAGATATACCCCATAAAATATGCCCTCTTTAATACACTCTATATATATCCATACCGGGCGCGAACTATTCATCGGTTTGCGTCCGGTTTTCACAAAAGACTTCGTATATTCGCGAAGTCAATATTCCATATTTTAATACATTACTTACATAACACGAATACAAAATGAAAAAGTATCTTATTCTTGCCGCATCAGCCCTGCTCCTAGCCGCATGCAGCGAAAAACCGGGTTACGAGATCAACGGTACCGTAGCGAACACCGATCTAAACGGAAAATACGTTTACCTGTATGAATATGGCGTACAAGACGCCGCCCCAATGGATAGCGCATTGGTGCAGAACGGCACGTTCACGTTCAAGGGAACACAGAACGCCCCCGCCTTACGCAAGCTTGCCTTCGCCGAGGATGTCGTGGAACCCAAACGTGCCGCTTCCGGCGAGAACGCCCCTTTCACAAGCATATTCGTATTGGAAAATGGTAAATTACAGGCTATTCTTGATGAGGCAGCTTCCGCCGTTTCTGGAACACCGGAGAATGACGGATTGAAAGCCCTGCAAGCACAAATGAAGACTTTGCGTGCGAATCTGGAGAAGCTTTCCGCCGACATGAAATCAGAGGATAAGGAAGTCGTAAGCGCCGCCGAGAAGAAATATGACGAGATCGACCAAAAGGTAACCGATGCCGTCAAGACTTACATATTGAATAATACGACCAAACAATCCGCCGCCAAGTTATTGTACGATTTCCGTTACAGCTTGAACGAGGCGAGCCAGAACGAGATCATCGCCAAGGCGGACTCCGCTTTCAAGGCCGTTCCGAACATCGATAAGCTCATGGCTCACCTAGATGTACTGAAAACCGTAGCCGTAGGCAAGAAGTTCGTGGACTTCGAGATGGCCGACCCGAACGGTAAGACGCACAAGCTATCCGAGTTCGTAGGCAATGGCAAGAACATCGTGTTGATCGATTTTTGGGCAAGCTGGTGTCCTCCTTGCCGCCGGGATATGCCGAATTTGGTAGCCGCTTACAAGAAATACAAGAACAAAGGCTTCGAGATCGTTGGCATCTCCTTGGATAGCAAGGCAGACGCATGGGCGAAAGGCGTAAAGGACTTGAATATCACATGGCCCCAACTCTCCGACTTGCAAGGCTGGAAAAACTCCGGTGCTCAACTATACGGGGTAAATAGCATCCCTCACACCGTATTGGTGGATAAGGACGGAACGATCATCGCCAAGAACCTACATGGCGAGGAGATCGACGCTAAACTTCAAGAAATACTAAAATAAACAAGAATAACATGTCCGCTCAAATCACTCTAAACTGGGAAAAGGACTTGACATTCGAGACCTTGCTAGACGGGCATAAGGTGACAATAGACAGGGATATGGAGAACGGGGGCAACGACGAGGGCCCCCGTCCCAAAGCCCTAATGCTCGTAGCCTTAGCCGGATGCAGCGCCATGGACGTAATCCCTTTGTTCAACAAGATGAGGGTACGTTTCGAGAAAGTATCCATTGACGTGAAGGCCGAGAGCTCCGACACCATCCCCATGGTATACACCGCATTCCACATGACCTACCATATCCAAGGGAACAAGGAAGACGCAGCCAAGATAGACAAGGCGATCCGCTTGTCGCAAGAAAAATATTGCGGAGTAGGCCTTATGATGAAAAAGATCGCCCCTATCACGTACGAGATCCTGTTAAATGGGGAACCGTTAAAACCATACCCTAACGACAAATAACAAATCCCGCCTCTTGCATGGCTGGATTAAAAAATCTATCTTTGTGCGATCTTTAGAGAAAGCAATATTACTATAAAATTAGCATAAGGTTTTATTACACTTTAATATAATAAATTAGCGATTATGATTTATTCACATGAAGTTCAACACATGTGTGTTGTAAAGAAGGGAGCTAACCACCAGTGCGCTCCGATTCCTGAAGAAGGAAAGTGGGTTAGAGCAACTCAGATCACTGATATCTCTGGTTTGACTCACGGTATCGGTTGGTGCGCGCCGAAACAAGGTGGATGTAAGCTGACATTAAACGTTAAAGAGGGAATCATCCAAGAGGCTCTTGTAGAGACAATCGGTTGTTCCGGTATGACTCACTCAGCGGCTATGGCTTCTGAGATCCTTCCGGGTAAAACCCTTTTGGAGGCATTGAACACAGACCTTGTTTGTGACGCTATCAACACCGCTATGCGCGAGTTGTTCTTGCAGATCGTTTACGGTCGTACACAGTCCGCTTTCTCTGAGGGAGGTCTGCCTGTAGGCGCTGGCTTGGAAGACCTTGGTAAAGGTTTGCGTAGCCAAGTGGGTACGATGTTCGGTACGTTGGCTAAAGGTCCCCGCTACTTGGAGATGGCCGAGGGATATTGCACACGCATGGCTTTGGACGCTGATGACGAAGTAATCGGTTATGAATTCATCCACTTGGGTAAATTCATGGATATGGTAAAGAAGGGTATGGACGCTAACGAGGCACTGGAAAAGGCGAAAGGCTCTTACGGTCGTTTCAAAGAAGCTGTAAAATATATCGATCCTCGTAATGAATAAGAAAACATTTACACGTGTCCTCATCGGGCTGAGCGTTATCACGGCCGTGGCTACGCTTATCACGTATTTCGTGATGAAGCCGGAGAAACCGTGGTTGGCGTTTTACGTGGCTTGTTGCGGCGGTGTATTGGTTTTCAACTTTCTGATATCTTTATTCCTAGTAAATAAGAATTTTAAAAAGTAAAAAATAATATGGCTTTATTTGAAAGTTATGACCGTCGTATTGATCATATCAACGCGGTATTAAACGAATATGGTATCAACGGTATCGAAGACGCAAAGGCTATCTGCGATGCTAAGGGTATCGACCCTTATACAATGTGTAAGGAAACTCAACCGATCTGTTTCGAGAACGCTTGCTGGGCTTACGTAGTAGGTGCCGCTATCGCTATCAAGAAAGGTTGTACGAACGCTGCCGAGGCTGCCGAGGCTATCGGTATCGGTTTGCAGGCATTCTGTATCGCTGGTTCTGTTGCTGACGACCGTAAGGTGGGTATCGGCCACGGTAACTTGGCCGCTCGTTTGCTTCGTGAGGAGACGAAGTGTTTCGCTTTCTTGGCTGGACACGAGTCTTTCGCCGCAGCTGAGGGCGCTATCAAGATCGCCGAGATGGCAAACAAGGTTCGTAAAGAGCCTTTGCGTGTTATCTTGAACGGTTTAGGTAAGGATGCCGCTAAGATCATCTCTCGTATCAACGGTTTCACGTATGTACAGACTCAGTTCGACTACATGACAGGTGAGGTGAACGTTATCGAGGAGAAAGCTTACTCTAACGGTCTTCGTGCGAAAGTTAAGTGCTACGGCGCTGACGACGTTCGTGAGGGTGTAGCTATCATGCGTAAGGAAGGTGTTGACGTATCTATCACGGGTAACTCTACAAACCCGACTCGTTTCCAACACCCGGTAGCCGGTACTTATAAGAAAGAATGTATGGAGAACGGTCACCCGTATTTCTCTGTTGCTTCTGGTGGTGGTACGGGCCGTACTTTGCACCCGGACAACATGGCCGCTGGTCCTGCTTCTTATGGTATGACCGACACAATGGGCCGTATGCATGGTGACGCTCAGTTCGCTGGTTCTTCTTCCGTACCTGCTCACGTTGAGATGATGGGCTTCTTGGGTATGGGTAACAACCCGATGGTAGGTGCTACGGTTGCTGTAGCCGTTGCTATCGAGGAAGCTATGAAGAAGTAATCAACTAAACAATAAAATAATTGTTTATATATAGACTCCTGTAATCTTGATGGTTGCAGGAGTTTTTATTTTACTTATCAAAAGGAGGAAAAGGATGACACTAAACATAGACCAAGAGAGTTGTATCAAATGCGGGAAATGCGTACGGGTATGCCCTTCGGATATATTCACGCAAGAAAGGGCCGGAGAGACGATCGGGCTGGTATGTGTGGAAAGCTGCATCGTTTGCGGGCATTGCGTGGACGTATGTCCGACGGGCTCCGTGTCGCACAGCGAATTCCCGCCGGAGAAAACGCATACGATCGATTACAGCCAGATGCCTACGCCGGATCAGGTGATGTTGCTGATCAAGTCACGCCGTTCCAACCGGACATTGACCTCGAGGCCCGTACCCAAGGAGATGCTGGACAAGATCGTGGAGGCCGCTCATTGCGCACCGACGGCGACAAACTCCCAAAGCCTTTCGTTTACCGTCGTCACCGATCCGCGAAAGCTACGGCAGGTGAGCGATTATACGATAGGCGTGTTCGACTCCTTGGCGAAGCTATTATTGAATCCCGTCGTGAAATGTGTGGTCAAGCCGTTTATGAAGGATGTCTATAAATACGTACCGGTATTCAATCGGTTGAAAGAGGAACACAAGGCGGGTAAAGACCCGATTCTCCGGAAAGCCACCGCCCTGCTACTGATCCATACACCGAAGTCCAACCGATTCGGAAGTGAGGACGCTAACCTCGCTTATCAAAACGCCTCCTTGATGGCGCAATCGCTTGGGGTAAGCCAGATCTATATGGGCTTTGTGCTCACCGCCATCCGGCAGGAAGGAAAAGATACGCTCGCCAAGACGCTAGGGATCGACGGCAAGATACAAGCGATCATGGCGCTCGGCATACCGGCTTTCAAGTACCCGAAGTATACGGACCGGAAAGAGATCGTCAAGAACTATATCGAGTGAGACTTGATGGAGACAACCTTGTCGACCGGGGTGTGCGATCCATTGGATTACGCATCGTAAGTCAATGGATTACGATACGTAAGTCATTGACTTATGGTTCGGATCTCATAGGTTTACCGGGCTAGGATCACTCCCGATCACCAGAACTTATTATGCTCCGGGCTGTATTCAAAACCAGCGTCTTTAAGCTTTGTAAGAAGGGATTTCTTGTTCACTTGCAAATCCTCGCATAAATCGTCGAGGGAAGAATAATTGTCACGAAGTTTCATATTGATGAAGCTGAATAGCATCATCGGATCGTTTGGTAATGACATAATCTTACGAATAAAAATGTTATCTATGTTTTACAACACAAAGATAATGCTTTTTCGCCAGATGGAACCCAGACACGATCCTTATTATTTGAATATCGGTACGCAACAAAACAACCTACAAACTAGTTTTAAATAACGAGAACTTATAATTCAATTGAATGACATGAAAAAATATGTATTAGTAGTAGCGGTAGCCGCGGCTCTATTCAGCTGTAGCGGCAACCCAAAGGCAGACGCCACGCAAACAGACAAGAACAAGCAGGAAACCGCCCAAGTACCGGATATGCACAACGCAGAGACCTCCTTGGATTACTGGGGTGTTTACGAAGGGACATTACCGGCCGCCAGCTCACCGGGTATTAAAACGACCTTGACATTGAACAAGGATAAAACCTTTACCCTCCGCTCCGAATATATTGACGAGAAAGACGGTATTTTTAATGATAAAGGAACTTACACGCTGGACGGTAACGTCTTGACAACGAAACAAGAAGGGGGAGACATCACGTATTATAAGGTAGAGGAAGGCCAACTGAAAATGCTGGACCAGCAAAAGCAACCCATCAGGGGCGACTTAGCCAAGTTCTATATCCTTAAGCAAACAAAGAAATTCTAGGATTTATCCCCATAAGTATATACTTTCAAGGGCAAAAGCATACCCTTTTGTACATGAAAGTATATACTCATTTGCCTAAACCCAAAACTATTCCTACCTTTGTGTTTCTATATAACTATATAATTACTCCAATGAGAATAGCCGCTTAATTTATCTCAAGATGTCGTTCTTTCCATCCGGAAAGCCCTCTATCCGTATAGGGCTGATTTCATGACGACAGATTCGAGGCTATCGTGAAACCGATCATCATCGGTATTTCTTATCCATTTTAGTATCTCACATTTTAAATCAGTTCACACTATGAGTATCGTAGCGCAAAAAATCACGTATATACATCCGGACAATCAAGTCTTATTCAAGGGGATCGACTTAACGATCAACAAGGGGCAAAAGGTAGCCTTAGTCGGGAACAACGGATCGGGAAAATCTACCTTCCTCCGTATCTTGGCCAGGACCTTGCAAGCGCAAGAAGGGGAGATTATCTATCCGACCTCACCCTATTACGTACCCCAGCATTTCGGGCAATATGATAACCTGACGGTGGCTCAGGCCCTACGTATCGACGGGAAACTAGAAGCCTTGCGGGCGATTACCGAGGGCGACGTCTCCCTCTCTAATTTCAACACGCTGGCGGATGACTGGACGATCGAGGAACGGAGTCTCGCCGCCCTGCACGCTTGGGATTTGGAGCATATCCTCCTCTCCCAACCGATGCGCACATTAAGCGGCGGCGAGAAAACCAAGGTTTTCCTCTCCGGGATCGAGATCCACCAACCCTCGATCCTGCTATTGGATGAGCCGACCAACCATCTGGATAGGCGTAGCCGGGAGAAGTTATACGATTTCATCACGTCTTGCCGTATCACCTTGTTGGTCGTCAGCCACGATCGTACCTTATTGAACCTATTATCTTCCATAGCGGAATTATCCGTCGGGGGGATCACCCTTTACGGGGGTAATTATGATTTCTACAAGGAACAAAAAGAACAGGAACAGGCTTCCATGCAAGAGAAACTGGAAGCGAAGGAGAAAGAGCTTCGCAGGGTCAGGAAAACCGCCCGTGAGGTAGCCGAGCGAAAACAAAAGCATGAATCCCGGGGAAAGAAACAAAGCATCCAGAAAGGAATCCCCAAGATCATGATGGGTGCCTTGAAGGAGAACGCCGAGAAAAGCGCCTCCAAACTAAAAGAGGTTCACGAGGACAAGATGGAGAACCTTGCCAACGAGCTAAAGCAAATGCGCTCCTCCCTACCCGACCTTCAAGGCATGAAACTGGATTTCAGCGCATCCGGCTTACACGAAGGCAAGATATTGGTTACCGCCAAGGAGATCAATTTCGGTTACGCCGAGGCCGGCGATCTATGGCCCTCCCCGATGAGCTTCCAGATCAAGAGTGGGGAACGGTGGCTGATACAAGGCGATAACGGTTCAGGCAAGACGACTTTGCTGAAGTTGATTACCGGCCAGTTACCGCCTCGTAGCGGTTCCTTGATCCGTGCGGATTTCTCCTCTATCTATATCGACCAAGAGTACTCGATCGTCCGGAACGACCGGACGGTGTACGAGCAAGCGCAAGCCTTCAACGAGCGTCATTTCCAAGAGCACGAGATCAAGACCTTGCTAAACCGTTTCCTCTTCCCGCACGACACGTGGGAGAAGAGCTGCGGGAAGCTGAGCGGAGGCGAGAAAATGAGGTTGGCATTCTGTTGCTTGATGATCAGTAACCAGACTCCGGACCTATTTATCCTAGATGAGCCGACCAATAATCTCGACATCCAAAGCATCGAGATTATCACCTCCATGATCCGTGCGTACAGGGGCACGATCTTGCTGATCTCGCACGACGCTTATTTTATCCGGGAATTGGGTATCCACCAAATAATAACTACCTTCGCGGGTAGGTTAAAGACGAATTTATGAAGACGTTACTTGACGTGCATACCCATACGGTAGCCAGTGGGCATGCCTTTAGCACCCTGCAAGAAATGGCAGCGGCCGCCTCCGAGAAAGGACTGAAGTTACTAGGTATAACAGAGCATGCCCCCGGCATACCGGGGACGTGCTCCCCGATTTACTTCCGCAACCTGCACGTGGTTCCCCGCCGGATATACGGTGTCGAGTTATTGCTCGGGGCGGAATTGAACATCATCGATTATAAGGGTACGATCGATCTGGGCGAGGAGTACTTCCCTATGCTGGATATCCGGATAGCGGGCATCCACTCGCTTTGCTACAAACCGGGAACGGTCGAGCAGAACACGGAGGCGATGATCGGGGCGATCCGCAACCCGCATGTCCACATCATCAGTCACCCGGGAGACGGTACGGCCGAGGTGGATTTCGAGCCTATCGTATTAGCGTCCAAAGAGCATCACACGTTGCTGGAGATCAACAACAGCTCTCTCAACCCGGTCCGCAAGAAACTCACCGCCCGGGATAATAACCTCACGATCTTGCGCCTATGCAAGAAATACGAGGTTCCTGTGATTTTAGGGAGCGATGCGCATATCTCTTTCGATATAGCCCGGTACGATCATATCTACGAGTTATTGCAAGAGACACGATTTCCGGAGGAATTGATATTGAACGACAAGGTAGAGGCGTTCAAGAAGTTCATAGGGAGATAAGCGGTGCCTTACATCCGGGCAGATACACGTACGTACCCGCCCGGGTGCATCTTTACTTACAATGTTCCTTTATTAATTTGTCCACGACAGGATCACCCAACTCCTTCGCCTTGTTGAAAGCCTCGCACGCTTCCGCCTTCTTACCCTGACGGACGTAGCAGATGCCTCGCAGACGGTAGCAAGAGGCGAAATCCGGAGCGATCCGCAAGGCATTCTCTAAGCTCCTCAACGCCTGATCATAGTTTTCCATACGGATATATACGGACGCTTCCTCCGCCGGATAAGTCGGGTCGCCCGGATTCAAGCGGATCGCGGATTGGATATCAGCCAAGGCTCCGGGGAAATCGTTCATGCGGAACTTCGCTTGCTCGCGGTAATAGAAGAAGCGGTCGCCGACCTGTCCTTTCAAGAGATCGTAGTATAAATCATAATCGTCCACGGCCTCCTTGTATTGCATCAGTTTCAAGCGGAGATCCACCCGTTCCAAGATATAGGGAGCGGCCTCGTTCGTTGGCGGGTTGCCGCATTTGGCGATGGCGCTATCCAGCAAGGCGATGATATCCCCGAAGTTAGCGCCCCGGATATTCGCCTTCGCCTTCGCCGCCCAATACCAAGAGGTAGAAGATGCCATATCGCTATCGTTCACCTTCATATAATCAGCGAACGCCTGCTCGAAATCTCCTTTATAAAAATGGATGTCCCCTTCCAATTGGCGATAGACCGGCAAGTCCTCCTCCCCGATCGCCTTTTGTATCGCCTCGGTAGCGGCATCGACGGTCCACTGCTCCTTATTCAAAGTCGTATCCGCGGCGGCCACACCGTAGATCAGCTTGGCTCGGTTGAACCAGATATCCCCTTTCCGCTCGCTGAAGCGGGAAGCCGTGTTTATATCTTCCAACGCCTTATCCAGATAAGCCCCCTGCTCGGCCTCCGTAGGAGCCAGATCCGCACGGTGGTAAGCGTAATGATTGGCACGGTTCAAATACCCGTCGGGAGAATCCGGGAAAGTGGCGATGAAATCATTCAAGGTAGCCAGATACGTCTTCGGGTCTTGCGAGCTTGCCATCAGATATAAGGAGACCTGCGCTTGGCTTGCGTCCGACGGCCACGCCTTCCGGATACCAATCCGGCTATAGGTGGAATTAAAGGCGTCCGCCGACTGAATCGTCAAGCTATTCGCGTATCCCGCCGAGACCGCGTAGGAATCTTCCTTCTTCCCCGACGCGTCTTCCTGCGCCAAGCCGAACACCTCGCCGTCCGCCGTCAATACAGGAGCGTTTACCTGCCCGCTCTCCAGCGCCATCGACAATTTATAATAGCTGAACGGCTCCTTCAACTTACTGACCTCCGAGACCGGTCCTTCCCCGAACTTCGTGATCTTACCGGTCGAGTAAGGCATCAGATAAGCGATAACTCCTTGCGAGATCGGCTCACGGGCGATCGGCAAGAACACAGCTTTCTTCGGAACCTCTACCTTGAACTTGATCACGTCATATAATTCATCAGCCCCCAAGATGCGGCTTACCGGATATTCTTTACCGTCGGCGTCGGTCACGGTCGCCCTCGCCGCGTCCTTAAACAAGGAATAGCCGGACAACGCCTCACCGGTCTCGGTAATGAAAAATCCCGTACCGGACGCTTTCTTCTGGTTATCTTTTCCATAAGTAGTGACGGTAACCACCGCCTTTCGTTGCTTATCCATCCATTTGGGCGCTTTCTTTTGCGCCGCCACCCAAAATACTTGGCAACAAATCGTAATCAACAGAACAATTCTTCTCATTTCGTTTTCATGTTATCAGAATATACGTCGCAAATGTAAATATTTATACCGGATAGGCGAACAAATTAGGGAATTAATCTATTATGAGTATATTCGCGGAAACACTAAAAAAACCGCGAGATTATGAGACTAAAATCATGTATGCTTATGTGTAGTTTATTCATGGCGAGCTTAGCCTCCGCTAGTAACTTCGCCTCGGATTCTTTCAAGACCAAGAGCGGAAAAGAACTGACCATCACGTTCATCAAGCACGGCAGCCTGATGCTTACGTATGACAATCATTCGATACAGGTAGATCCTGTCTCCGAATACGCCGATTATACGACTTTCCCGAAAGCCGATATCATCTTGATCACCCACGAGCATGGCGATCATCTGGACCCGAAAGCGATACAAGCTGTCGAGAAAAGCGATACGGAAATCATCGCCAACGAGAACAGCCAAAAGAAGCTGGGAAAAGGGAAGGTCCTAAAAAACGGCGATACGGATACCTCCATCAGCTATATGAAGATAGAGGCCGTCCCCGCCTATAACACCACGCCCGGCCGGGATAAATATCATCCCCGCCACCGGGATAATGGCTATATCCTCACGTTCGACGGACTAAGAGTCTATGTAGCCGGCGATACAGAAGACATCCCGGAGATGAAAGACCTGAAAGACATTGATATCGCTTTCCTTCCCGTCAACCAGCCTTATACCATGACCGTCCCGCAAGCGGCGAAAGCGGCCAAGATGTTCTCGCCTAAAATCCTATACCCTTACCATTACGGGGATACGAAGATCGGCGAGTTGAAAGATGCCTTGAAAGGTAGCGGCATCGACGTCAGGATACGGGAGCTACAATGACGACAAGGCACGGCTCGCCTTTAAGATATTCCGCCGGTACACCCAGCAAGCCAAGAGGAAATAAACGACGCATTGCACCCACAACGTCACGTACTCCACACCGACTTGCTCAATCGACGCTCCCATCGAGTTGAGCTGTACATAGGCCAGCGTGGCGGGAGCCGCCGGAATGATATAATGGGCCATTTGCCAATACCAAGGCATCAATTCCAAGGGATAAGAGACTCCGGAAAGGAAGATCAAGCCTACCGAGAAGAAGGCGATCATCAATAACGGAGCCTCCGAGTCCGTAAAGAAATAAGAGGCGGCCAGCCCAAAGAAGCTGGTAGCCAACAGGAAGGGTATCAGCAGGATCAAGGTGTTCAGATAATTACCGATATCCGGCAGGCCAAACAATAGCGGTATCAAGCCCAACAAGAACAAAGCGAAAATCGTATACAATACGCAATACACAAAGGTCTTGCTGATTATCACCCTAGCGATCCGGCCAAAGGATAATCCCTCGGAGGCGAAACGAACGATGGTACCCGAATCCCGCTCTTCCCCACTTATCATACCGATCACCATCAACAAGGTCTGGAACATAATGACGATCAATACCGCCGGGATCAAATAGGTTCCATATCCTTCCGTAAAATTATACAACGCCGTCCCGACCACTGATATGGGTTGCGCCGAAACGATCTTGGAAGCGTCTTGCTGGGGCAAGAACACCAACATCTCCGGACGATACCGATCGTTCAACGCCAACATGGCACCGCTGGACGCCTCCTGCATCGCCATATAATATAGGAAGGCGCTTGTCGTCTGGTACATGATAAACAGGGACTCATTCCCTCGTGCCACCCGGGTCTCGAAATCAGAGGGAAGATACAAGATACCTACGGCATCCCCCTCCTTCATCCACTCCTGCGCCTCGGCGTAATCTAAACCATCGGCGATTACCGAGACTTGCGGAGTGGCGTTCAGCAAACGGATGTACTCCCGGCTCAAGTCGGTCTTTGAGTCATCAACGACTACCACCGGGGCGTTACGCACCAGATCCGGGGCATACATATAATTATACAGCAGGCCATAGAGAAATATACCTCCTACCAAGACGAGCAAGATAGCGTAGCTCGTGGAGATCGTCTTAAACTCGTCCTTGACCAAGGAAGCGATATCCGCCAAGGTTCCTTTCATATTATCGGATGTTCTCATATTTATGACTTAAAATAGCGGTTTTCAAATGTGGCAACAGCACCAATGCCAATAACATAAACGCAAACAACGAACTTACGTTTACCCATGTATAAGGGAATCCGTAATCGCCATACAATAAGTTCTGGTTGATCTCCACGAAATGCCGTACCGGAAACAGGTACGAGGCGTAATGTACGGGAGCGTACATGGAATCGACCGGGAAAGTAACGCCGCATAAAGTAGCCCCCAGCGAACCGACCATCGACACCACGCTAATCACGATCGCTATAGCGGGAAACAACGAGAACAGGAATACCGCCAACGCTTGCGTAGCGACCACGAACAAGATCGCCGTCAAGTTCAATGGCCAGAAACCGCAAGCGAAAGGAATATGCATGACCCCGAACATGATATAGTTAGCGAAGACGCTCATGATACAAAAGATAATTGTATAAGGGAGCAGCTTGCCCACCACCGCCACGAACATATTCATTCGTGCCGCCTCCAGCCATTCATCGCCTGTCCGGAACTTGATCTCACTACCGATAGCGTACACCGTAACCAGCAAAATGATCACTTGGAAAAAGACAAAGAAAAAAGGATTGCTCAGATAAACGGAATAATCCAGATCCGGGTTGAACAGCGGGTGGCTACTGGATCGTACCGGTAATAGGAAGGTGGTTATCTGATTCTCCCCCACCCCCATCGCCGTAGCTTGCACAACCACCGGGGCGAGCGAAAGCGTACGCAGCAGGGTCTCGAAGGCCCCACGTACCTCACCGCCCACGCTCAACAAGGCATAGTGGTAATAATACGATAAAGTAGCGTCACGCCCCGCCGTGGCATCCGCCTCAAACTGATTGGGGATCACTAAATAACCGTAGATTTCTTTTGCTTGGGTAGCATGGCGAGCGGTCTCTTGGTCCGTATAATGCCGGGTTACCCGGAAAGTCGGTACCGCCTCCACCTGCCGGATGATCTCCCGGGACATGGAGGTGTTGTCTTGGTCCACTACCGCTATCGGTATGTTCTCCATCTGCCCGCTTCCGAAAATCGTAGACATGAAGAATATACAGAACAGAGGCAGCACAATACACACCCCGAAGTATAACCTCCGGGAAACCATGCGATCCAGTTCCCGACGTAAAACCATATAGAAAGGACTCTTCTTTAGCATAGCGACAATAAATTATTTAGTTGTAGAGACGGGGCGTGCCCCGTCTCTACAACCGGATAGTATCAAGGGAGTTGATAGAGTACGGACATACCGGGACGCAATCCCTCCACCTTCTCCACCGGTAAGGCATGTATCTCGAAGGTCCGCAAGTCATAGCTACCTGTCTGCTTGGTAGATTTCCAAGTAGCGAAACTGCCCAACGGACTGATATAATTGATCTTGAACTCAATATCCTTCTTATCGATCGCCGGTACATCGGCGACAAACGTTCCTCCCATCTTAAATAAAGGCAAACGATCCTCACGTACGTTCAATACCACATGCACGTCATCTAATACGACTAAGTTCATGATTGGCATCCCGGCCCCAACCAACTCTCCCCGTTTCGGGAAGATAGCGGAGATTTGTCCCGATTCCGGAGCCGTCAACCGAGCATCCTGTAAGAGAGCCGCCACCTCCTCCACGGTTCCTTGCGCCGCCGTCACCAACGAGCGGGCGCTCTCCTTATCTTGTATCTGCGCCCCGTCTACCGCCATTTGATATTGGCTATAAGTGGCACGTTCGGCGGCTTCGGCCGCTTTATACATGGCCTCCACCTCATCTTTACGCTGTGAGGTTACCACGCTATCTTTATACAAGGCATTCACCCGATCATAGGTAATCTTCGCCAATTGTAAATCCGATTTGGATTTATTCCACAATTGTTGCAAGGAAGCGATGATTTGCTTTCGTGTACCCTCATCCACTTTCTGGTGCTGATACTTCGCTATGTTCTCCATGGCGTTCACCTGTTGATATTTAGCCAACGCCTCCGGACTATTGATGACTACCAAGGTATAGCCTTGGCGTACATTCTGTCCCTCTTTTACCAGAAAGGTATCGATACGCCCCGGTAACTTACCGGAGATACGTATTTCCGTTGCCTCGATCTGCCCTTGCAAGATCACCGGCTTCTTTTTCAACAAGATCATCCCGATCAACGAGACAACTATAACAATCGCCAAGACTGCGACGAAGGCCACACTCAAATATCTCTTAGTTTTATCCATAACTCCTAAATCTTCAATTTTCAATTCTCAATTTTCAATTCCCCAAAAGCTCCTCGGTCTTTCCCTCCATCTTGTACTGGTGGAACTGCTCCGGCGTACCGCAGACAGACAGCAGATTAATCAAGGCTACATCATACTGATAATAAGCCAAAAGAAAAGCGGTCTTCACCTTCGCCAGCATAACCTCGGCATCGACTACCTCCGTAGAAGTAGCCATTCCCTCTTGGAAAGATTTCTTCCGCACCCGGACCAGTTCCCGGCTCATCTCGATCGTCGTATCCAAAGCTTTTACATTGTCCAAGGCATTTTGTAGCTGGCTGTAGAATTTATCGATACCGACCTCCAGATCCGTAATCGCCTTCTCCTTACCCAAACGAAGCGACTGACTAGCGATCTTTGCCTGCCGGATGGTTTTCTCCCGGTTCAAGCCATCAAAGATATTCCACGTAAAACCAACTCCTACCATCGTACGAGGCAGCAAATATTTATCCAATCCGTCAGCGTACAAAGTCTGTTTGCCGAATAAAGCGATATTCGGGACATAAGCGGACCGGCCGATCTTTAGTTGATTATCGGCTACAACCTGCTGCAATTTCAATTGATTGACTATATAATTATTCATCGGAACCAGATCCTTGAAGTATTGGGCCGGAGGAAGCGCCTCATTAATAAATAAAGGAGTCGTGGTACGTACGTCGCTCCCCTCCTCCATATTAATCAAGCTTTTAAACGCCTGTTGGGCGACCGCTAAATCCTTACGGGCCGATTCCAGTTCTCGTTTCGCCTCGTCCATACTCACCTGAGCGAACAGACGCTCGGCCCGATTGATCATCCCGTTTTGCTCTAATTTAAGGGCTTGGTCATAATGGGTTTTCAAAGAATTGTACACTTCTGTTTTTACGTCCACCACGCTTTGTCCCAAACGAAGCCCGAAATAAGCCTCGATCAATAAGGATTGTTGGTTAGCATCCACTTGGCTCCTATTCACCTCCGCTATAGAGACCATCGTCTTTCCGATCTTGTTCGCGTAGATACGTTTTCCTCCCGTGAAAACAGGCCACGTCACCGTAGCGTCTATAGAAGTGATGTTTTGGGAGATCAGCGGAAGCGAGAAAGTACCTTGCCCGATCTTATCCAATACCGACATGATCAACTCATTATCCGGGATATAATTATGGACAAACTCCTTCGCCGGTTCCGTATATTTACTCAGCGACTGCCGTACCTCTATCGGATTCGACATATGTACGAAAGCACCCGCGGCGTTCACCGACGGATACCAAAAAGCGTTTAGCTTTTGATGCTCATTCCGAGCCCATTCCACTTCTTTCCCGGCTATTTTCAAGCTTTTATTTTCCTTATGAAGCAGGTCGAGAGATTGTTCCAAGCTTAAATCCACATCGTTCCCTTGGCTCCATGAAGCGCATGGAAGAAGATACAGCAAAAGAATACTGTAAGATACTATATTACTCACCATAAACTCATTTAGTAATTGACGTTCAGTTGGAGTAATAACAGCGAAAAAGGGAGGATTGTTTTTACTTCTTTTTCAAGTTGGGAAGGAACCAAGTAACCAGTCCTAAAAGAGGCATGAAGCCACATACGTTGTAGACAGCCTCTATTCCATAATGATCCGCCATATTTCCTAATACGGCCGAGGCTATACCCGCCACACCGAAAGCAAATCCAAAGAAAAGTCCCGAGATAAGACCTAATTTATAAGGAAGCAACTCTTGCGCATACAACAAAATAGCCGGGAACGCCGATGATAAGACCAAACCCACGCAAAAACTAAGCACGATCGTCCAAGCGAATCCCACATGCGGCATCAACAAGCTAAATGGGGCTGCCCCTAGAATCGATCCCCAAATCACATATTTCCGTCCTATCTTATCACCGATAGGACCACCCGCCAAGGTTCCCATGGCCGTAGCGATCAGGAAGACGAACAAACAGATCTGCGAAGTCTGTACACTCACCCCGAATTTATGGATCAAGTAAAAGGTATAGTAGCTATTCAAACTAGCCATATAGATATATTTAGAGAAAATCAAGGTCAGCAATATCGAGATCGAAAAGACTGTTTTTCCCAAAGAAAGAGGCATCTCCACATGCGTCTCACCCGACTTCTTCTGCCATTTCACCCGACTCAAATACGCCTTATACCAACGGCAGATAGGAATCATCACCAAAATAGCGACGAATGCCAGTATAGAAAACAAAGCGATATGAGTCCGTCCATAAGGCGCCACCAATAAAGCAACCAGTAGCGGACCTAACGATCCGCCCAAATTACCACCCACTTGAAAAAGCGATTGTGCCAATCCCCTACGCCCTCCCGACGCTAGCGAGGTAATCCGGGACGCTTCCGGATGCAAAACCGAAGACCCGATACCTATCAAGAATACGGAGATCAAGACCCAATGGAGCGTAGAGGAAAAAGCGAGATTCAACAAGCCGATCAACGTAAAACTCATACCAATAGGTAACGACCAAGCCACGGGACGCTTATCAAAAACCAAACCGGTTATAGGCTGGAAAACAGAAGCGGATAATTGATAAACAAGCGTAATCAACCCGATTTGGGCGAAGCTCAACGCTAAATCATCCTTGAAAAGTGGATAAACCGCCGAGATAACGGATTGCAACGAATCATTCAAACAATGCGTAACGCTTAACGCCACTAATACCCGGAATGCTGTTTTATTTACCGGCTGCTGTTTAGGAACCTGCTCCATGACTGTCCATATTTCTATTTAACCTCATGCTCATTAACATTTCAAAAACCACACAAAAAGTTAGCTAATTTCTAGAAAAACAAACCCTAAGAGCCTATTTTAACCATAGTTAATACAACTATTCTTTCGGTTCTTTTCATTTCTTTATGTTAATCGGCTTAATCTTAATACCTATGAGCCTTGTTTTCTCTGTGATACTTCAGAGCTGTATCCCGGAATGAGCATATATCTTATAACTCACTCCCAAAACAAACGCCAAAATCCCTTATCTGCCATCATTCCGACCCGAAGTTAAAGATCGAGATCATAAACGGGAACAGCCTCTGAAGTTTTTTATATTTATTCCTCTTCTTCTCCCTCGTTCGCCGAATGTAAGATAAAAGTAGTAGCGCCAATCGTTACGATCGTACCCTCCCCGATACGTACTTGTTCTTTTTTACCGACCAATACATTTTTCACAAAAGTCCCGGTCAAGCTAGGAAAGTCACGCACCATATAAACGAACTTGCCATTAGTGTCTTTCTTTACATTAATCACACAATGCTTACGCCCCATACTTGGATCGCTCGTGATAATAGGGACATCTACACCTTCCGTATCCTTATTACGGCGACCAATCACATTATCTCCCATCACTAATGGTAGATCTTGCTTAAAAGCAAAACCATTCTCGATAATGGTAATATAACCACAAGAGAAATCCGGTTCCTTCACCTCTTTTTCCTCACCGGTAGCCGTCTTCACCACCTTTCGGCCCAATTTAATCTTAAATTGCGCTCCACACTGCGGACAGACGAAGGCTAATACCTTCCCTTCCGGATATTTGGTCTCATCAAAAGACAACTGATTATCACATTTTGGACAGAAAACTCTTTTCATACACTTAAATACAGGATCTAGTATTACAAACGGAGCGCAAATTTACGAAAAAACCTTCAGCTACACTCCTAAAATCTCATGGTTATGATTTTTTGAAACAAAAAAGGCTATCCATCACGGACAGCCAATCTCAATTGTTAACCTTAAATCTAATACCATGAAAAACACAGTGCAAATATAGAGGTTTTATGTTATGTAGCATAATATTTTATTTGCAAATCTCATTTCCTTAACCAGATTTAACAAAACCATGCTTTAAAACATATCCGTAAAATAATATATATCCCCTTAGAACTTAGGTTCATTCTCTTTAATCTCCTTCAAAGGCAAGGTAAACCAAAAAGTGGAACCTACTCCCAATGTAGATTCTACCCCGATTCGTCCCCTTAGTTTCTCGATAATATTTTTGCAAATCGCCAATCCTAATCCGGTACCTTGTTTGCAAGCGTTCAACTTAACAAAACGATCGAATATAGTTCTACAATCTTCCTCCGAGATTCCCATTCCCGTATCCGAGACCGAAACTCGTATTTCATCATTCGATACCTTATAGGCTAATTTGATCTCACCTTCCGAAGTAAACTTAATCGCATTTGTCAAGAAATTAGAAATAACCTGTACGACTCGTTTCGGATCTGAGAAAACGGTCACGGGTTGTGAGCCCCGGTCGAAAACAAATCGAACGTTTTTCGGAATCTTCAAGGCATGTACCGCATAAGTTTCCTCACAGATCTCCTTAAAATCAAAATTTTTCTTCGTAATGTCAAAGGTTCCCGCCTCAATCTTTGAGAAATCAAGGATATCCTCAATCAATTGCAGAAGCAATTCACTATTCTTGTCAATGATATCCACATAAAACTCTCGTTCCTCCTCCTCTATCTCCTTGGTCTCTGCCAGTATATTCGCAAAACCAACAATAGCATTTAAAGGCGTACGGATCTCATGACTCATATTCGCCAAGAACATAGACTTAAGCCGATTCGCCTCTTTAGCCTTAGCTAACTCATATTCTTTCCGTTGACGCTCTCGTTCCACCCAGCGCAATTTATCTTGCATGGCGATCTCATCCGTTATGTCCATCAAGTAATAAAGGATTTTCGCTGGTCTTCCCGCCTCATCATATTTATAAGGGTACGCATACGCTCTCACCCAAACATATTGCCCCTCAAAAAGCTGTCGGTATTGAATACTATATTCACCGATCTCACCCGTAACAATCTTTTCAAAGCCTTGTACAAGTACCCTTTCCCGATCTTCCGGATGTACGATCTCACAAAAATCTTTTTTCGTTGTCAAGTTACTTGCTCTCAATCTGGATTTATTACCTAAAACACGTAAATCCAGATCGATATGCATCTTATCGGTTTTAACATCATATTCCCACAGCAAGGAATCACTGCAACGCATAACCGTTTTCAACTTCGTGAACAGTTCCTCTACTTTCTCCGACTTTTGATATTCTTCCGTCTCATCCGTAAACATTAGTACATATCCACAGATATCTTCAGCCTCTCCTTTCAACGGCACACATTTAATAGACAGACGTAAATTTGTACCTTCCTTTTTTGGGTCTATGTTATAGTACTCATTCGTTTGTATATTATCAAATTCATAATTACAATCGAACACAACCATTTCTCCCTGTTTCAGACGAGCGATCTTGTCCTCTGGAAAATTAGGATTCTCGAAAAGATTTATTCCCATAATATCCTTCCGGCTTATAGCGAACAAATTCTCGTCCGTCCTATTGAGATCCACTAGCTGCCCCCTCTCGTCATAAACTTCAATTCCAACAGGTAATTTCTGGAATAGGGCATTAAAGCTCATTTCCTCTAGCATTTTATTACATTGTCCCATCGTCATATTAAATTATAACCACTAATTCCCAACTTTAAATCAATCAAGCAATCTCCTCTATTATTTATACAACAAATGAACTATAATAACGATTGCAGCAGAAGTTTAAAGTTATAGAAATAATATGAAAATCAAACATAATTATGTTGAAAATATATGTTTTCGATATTGAGAAAGAGTCATTCCCGTCCGTTGACGAAAAAAGCGATTCAATGTCGATTGAGACGGAAAATTAGTCAATATAGCGATCTCCTGTATATTTAATCGAGAGTCACGTAGCAACGACTTTACCTCTAACACTATATAGATAGATAAAAACTCCTTGGCTGAAATGCCACACCTTTCATTCATGATCGCACTTAAATAAGTTGTCGTTATATTCAATTTATCCGCATAAAATCCGACATTCTTGTGATTCTTGAAATTCTCTGCCACGAGACTACAGAAATCATAGATCAATTGCTCTTTTCTCAAACTAGTCCTGAAAGGGATTTTCTTACGCACTTTCACATAATAGTCGTAAACATCCATGTAAAAAATCCCCAAGTAACATATAATCCGCTCCCTCAGAAGCCCATTACCCCGATACCGCTCAAGCTCATTCTCTATCAATTTGCAAAATGATTGAAAACGCTCAATACCATTATTATCCTCTATATTATAGTAAAAATGATCCTTCACGAAAAAATGAAATCCCGGATCAAAATGACGTAAGGAACTTAATACATCCCCATGTAGTACATGTGGTATGATGATAAACTTCGCCGAGAAGTCCTCACTCACGTTCCGCATTGAGCATAACTGTCTCGGAAATAAGAAAATCAATTCATTCTTATTCCATACATGCTTATTATCAAGCAAATGAATGATCGCACTACCTCTATTACATACTGCTATTATCCCGTAATCCAAAAAAGAAGGTTCTGAAGTCAATGGACTATCTTCAATCTGTTCCGTAATAATAAAGTCTTTTTCTAATCCGCCTAAAAAACGATCACATGTATTATACCTATTCTCTTGCATACACTCTTATAAATTAAGGGAATACGAAATCTTACCTTCAACAACAATCAACAGAATAATATTATATTTTGTTCTGTCCGTTAAGGTCCCAAGTATATTCGTTTGATATTTTTCTTTCCTTACCCCCTCTTCTATTAGCCATCAAACCTTATATATCAATTGGTGCTAACAGCTAACCAAGGAAATCATAAAAAAACACAAGACAAAATTATATAATAAAAAATTGACTATTAAATGCATAACTAAACTAAAAGCGTACAAAAACACATCAATTGTATACAAAATCGAAACAGACAAAGAATAACCGAAAAAGATCATAAAAATACAGTTAGCTTCATTGACAAAGTAAGTTAACTGAAATACCAAAGCAAGTTAACTTACTTTGCCGATGAAATTAGCTTACTTTGAAAGTATGGATGTTACCCTCGGAAAGGGGCGCTTAAGCAGTGTTCTCAAAAATTCGTGTATTCATGCCTCTATACAAAAAAAGGCTATCCGTCACGGACAGCCAATCTCAATTGTTAACCTTAAATCTAATACCATGAAAAACACAGTGCAAATATAGGCGGTTTTATGTTATGTAGCATACTGAATTATTTGCAAAATTCATTCACTTAACTCGATTTAACGAAATCATGCCCTAAAACATAGTTATTAACAAGAAAACTATTCGTTCAGATCTAATAGCTTCCCAAGAAATCGTCGAGGGAACGAGTATCATCATCTGGCATCAATTCTTTTTTCAAACGAAATTTGCGTTTATAGATAGCATCCTTCGTCACATTCAAGACTGACATCAGCTCCGCCGAAGTTAGCCGCAATTTGATCAAGCAACAAAAACGAATGGCATCCTCCGTCAAATCCGGATAAGCGACACGTAAACGACTTATAAAATCATCATAAAGAGTATTTACGATCTCGATCAAGTTTCTCCAATCTGAATCCGGCAATATCGTTTCCGATTTAGAAAGTATCTTCAGCTTCTTGAACGTATCCAACTGTTCCAGCAAACACTTCGCCAAACGCTCCTTTTCCTTGATCAAGGATTCCACGTCACGATGCGCTTTCCACTGAGCCGCATGCTGGTATTCCTTCAAACATTTCTCCTTCGCTTCCAATTGCTCCTTGATGTGCGACATCTCACGACTATAACGTTGTATCAAGATTTCATTTTTATCCACAAGACTCGCTATTTCTCTCAGTTCTTTCTCCTTTTTTGTCTTATAAAGGTGATAACGCAAAAAAGATAACAGAAGCAGGGTAAAAGCGACGATGATTAAAATGATCAGATAATAAATATCTACATAGAAATGCTCCGGCTCCTTTAGAACCGAGCTTATGGCAGTAGATGTGTGCAGCGCAAACTTCATATAAATAGTATTTATTATCTTAATACTTCTTTCTTAGAATTCCCTCTCTCCAAATCGCTTCCAAAAAGCCTGTCCCATATCCGATCAATTGGACAAAAGCCGCTATGATAGATAACAACGCAACGATTCCGTTCTTATTTCTCACTAAAGCGTCAAAAAAGATCAGCGAAATATAAAATAACAATAGCCCCCATACCTTTGGAACGAAAAAAGCGGAAATACATACCCCAAGCAGACCTACCACAAATAAGGCCGGCAGGCAATGTACCCATTTCAATGATTCTGGGTACTTCTGGTACAAGATAATCCTAGCGTACCCCGAATGCCATACTTGCCGGAAAAACTGGACGAAATTTGTTCTTCGCTTATGATAGACCCAAGCGCCCGGAAAATAACGGCATTTATAGCCTGCCGCAAAAATCCGGATACTAAAATCTATATCCTCTCCATAACGCATATCAGAGAAACCACCCAAGGCTTCATACACCTCTTTCCGCATTCCCATATTAAAACTCCGGGGATAGAATGCATCTAAATGCCTCCGGCTTCCTCGGATCCCTCCTGTCGTAAAAAAAGAAGTCATCGAGTAATTGACCGCTTTCTGTATAGCGGAAAAAGAAGAATGCGCCCTGTCGGCACCACCAAAGGCATCCACCTTATAACGTATCAAGGACTCGTGTACTTGTTCCAGATAGCTGGCCGGAACGATACAATCCGAATCCAAGACAATCACGATCTCTCCTTCCGCATAACGTACCCCTTGATTGCGAGCCAAGCCTGGACCTGAATTCTCTATATAGAAATAGCGAATCCTCAAGCGGTTATTATAGGCATTGACTATGGGCTCACAAGGTATAGAAGAACCGTCGTCCACTACGATAACCTCAAAATGTACATATGTCTGCCGGGTAAGGCTGTTTAATAAATCGTCTATCTCCTCCGGACGATTGTAGACAGGAATAATAATTGAAAATACTTCCATTAAGCTAGATTTAATCTGCCGACAAAAGTAAAGAGTTAAAAAGCGTGTGTCAAAAAAGGGCACTGGACAAATAGAGGACATAGCTGGACATCGAATACCCCCTATTTTTTACCCCATAATAGAAAAACTGGACAAAATCCATAAGATACGCTCAGTTTATCCATACGGAAAAGTCTATTTATCAACAGCTTACAAAATACAATACTATCCGCTACTATTTGGACAAAGACTGGACGCACACAATATTATTTCATTCGCACATCTGCCCCCCACATTAATTTTTCCCGAAGCGTCTGATAAAAAGTATGGTTATAGCGTTTGATGACTTTCGTCGTATAATCGGCCTTGCTCATCTTTAATTCGATACCTGCCGGGAATATTTCCGAACGTCCATCCAAAGAGATCAGAAAATATTTATTCCGGCTCTCTACCCGAAGCGTTATTATATCTGAATCCGGAATCACCAACGGACGCACGTTCAAGGAATGCGGAGCGACCGGACTCAAGACAATGCTATTACTTTGTGGGACGATAATCGGCCCATTTACGCTCATCGAATAGGCTGTGGAACCGGTAGGTGTAGCTACTACCAAACCATCCGCCTGATAAGAAGTCAGATATTCCCCATTCAAGAATGTATGAATCGTAATCATCGAGGAACTATCACGCTTCAGCACGGCGATCTCGTTCAAGGCGTAATTATATCCGCAAAACGCACGGTCTTCCGTATATAAACGCAAGAGGGTTCGTTCCTCTACCTTATAGTAATTCTTAAAAATCTCGTCCAGCGTATCCTCAACCTCATTACTGCTGACATCTGCGAGAAAGCCCAGCCGTCCGGTATTAATACCTAAAATAGGAATATCCTGTTTATTTACCCGGGCCGCCGTACGAAGGAACGTACCATCTCCTCCCACGCTAAGCGCTATATCCAGATCAAACTCATCACCCACTAATAGCCCGCTCACCACTGGCTCAAAACCAAAAGCATCGGTAAGGAATGTATAAAAAGGGCTGTCCACATAAATATCAGCCTCTTGTTCACGAAGCTTCTCAAACAGGCGTTTAATCAGATTCTGTCTCTCGATCTGATATTCACTTCCAAATATTCCAACTTTCATTCTACGCTCCTTACTTTACATATTCATATAATGTAATAACTCATTCATCCGCTGCTGCAACATATCATCCACCATCCCCTTCTCCATAAAATGATAAAGCACCGTATAATTGAAACGCTCGAAACTACGGATCACGGGAGAGGCATCTTCCAAATCGATCTTAAGGGTTATAAGCAGACGGCCCGTATCTTTATCTTGATGGGATAGCAAATTAAGGACATGGGCATTATTCGCCTCTACCAAACGGGCGATATCCGTTAATGAATAATCCTGTGGCATCATTTCCAATACGATCACGCTTCCAGCCGCCTCCGCGTTACATAACTCGGATAAAGCATCCACCAAACGATCCCGGGTAATCGCCCCCAAATAAGTTCCGTCCACGGAAACCACAGGCAACAGGCTCAATCCATATCGGGTTATCATTGCCAACGCTTCATGTAAATGTCTATTTTCCGAAATCGCCGGAGCGAATAAAACCGGCTCACCGATCGTAGCCGAAGGATCCGGCAGCGCCAATAAGTCTTTTTCCGACACTAAACACTGGTATGCGCTATCACTCAATAACGGAAGATGCTTGAGTTTAAAATCCTCCATTAACGCCAACGCATATTCCGCTGTGTCAAAACTTTTTAACACCGGAATTTCCTTTGTTATGAAATCTTTCACCAACATTATTCTGTTAATTCCCTAAATCCTGCTAAATTTGCCGATACTTTTGTGCAAATGTAATGAAAGAAAAAAGATATACGATATACAATGACAAATTTAAGTGTAAACATTAACAAGGTTGCTACTATTCGTAACGCAAGAGGTGGCAATATGCCAAACGTGCTGAAAGTAGCGCAAGACTGTGAATTATTCGGGGCACAAGGAATTACGGTTCATCCCCGTCCGGATGAACGACACATACGCTATAGCGATGTTTATGGACTAAAACCTCTTATCCGGACAGAATTTAACATAGAAGGCTATCCTTGTGATAAATTCATCGACTTGGTATTGAAGGTAAAACCGACCCAAGTCACACTGGTTCCGGACGCTCCGGATGCCATCACGTCGAACTCAGGTTGGAACGTAAAGGACAATTTCGATTACTTAAGCGAATTGGTAGACACCTTTACCTCACAAGGAATCCGTACATCCATCTTCGTCGGAACAGACTTGGCGAATATCGAACTAGCGGCGAAAACAGGTACGGACCGTATTGAGCTATATACGGAACCTTATGCGACCTTTTATCCGGAAGATCGTGACAAAGCGATCGCTCCTTTTGTAGAGGCCGCTCAATTAGCTAAAAACTTAGGATTAGGCGTAAATGCCGGACACGACTTGAGCTTAGAAAATCTGGCTTTCTTCAACAAGAATATCCCTTGGCTGGAGGAGGTTTCTATCGGCCATGCCTTGATTTGTGATGCGCTCTATCATGGTTTGCAAGAGACGATCGCTTTATACAAGGCATGCTTGAATAATTGAGAATGGAGAAGAATTGAATATTGAAAATTATAACCTATAATTCAAAACGATGAGTATTTTACTTTCACTACAGGCCGTAGGCTCTCAAACGGCAGATCAAATGCCGGATTTAACGGCTGTTGCCGTTCCCACAGAAGCGGAAATCAATGTGATAGACCTTGCCTTTAAGGGAGGTTGGATTATGGTGGTATTGTTACTGCTCTCTCTGATGGCTATTTATATTTTTGTTCAACGTCTGATCATCATCCGTCGTGCTGGAAAAGAAGACGAGACGTTCATGAATCGTATTAAGGACTATATCCATGAAGGAAAAGTGGACTCGGCTCTCAATTTATGCCGGAGCACCAACACACCTTCCGCCCGTATGATAGAGAAAGGCATTACCCGTTTGGGCCGTCCGATGAACGATGTGCTCGTAGCGATCGAGAATGTAGGAAATTTGGAGATCGCTAAACTGGAAAAAGGTTTCCCCTTGATCGCGACGACCGCCGCCGGCGCTCCCATGCTTGGTTTCCTTGGGACAGTAACCGGTATGGTACGTGCCTTCTTCGATATGGCAAACGCAGGCACCAATGTTGATGTCTCCTTATTATCCGGTGGTATCTATGAGGCCTTGGTGACAACCGTGGGTGGTCTAGTAGTTGGTATTATTACATTGTTCGCATACAACTATCTGGTATCTCAAGTAGATAACGTCGTGAACAAGATGGAGGCTCGTACGATGGAATTCATGGATTTATTAAATGAACCGGCTAATTAATTGAAAATGGAGAATTGAAAATTAAAAATGAGCCAACTCTCCTCTATTTAATTTTCAATTCTCCATTTTCAATTTTCAATTATAAAAAATTATGGCTCTAAAAAGAAGAACAAAGGTAAACGAAGCGTTCAGCATGGCCTCTATGACCGACGTCATATTCCTCTTGCTGATCTTCTTCATGGTTACCTCTACCGTAGTAATCCCGAACGCCATCAAGGTTACCTTGCCGCAAGCGCAAAAGCAAACAGCGGCGAAACCTCTTACGAGGGTAACGATAGACGCGAACTTGAATTACTACGTGGCATTTGGAAAGCAAAAAGAGGTACAGGTCTCATTTGATGAGATCACTCCTTTCTTGCAAGATAGTTACGCAAAGGAACCGGAGATGTTCGTCGCCTTATATGCCGACGAGACCGTACCTTACAAAGAGATTGTAAAGATACTGAATATAGCGAACGAGAATAAATTCAAAATGGTGCTTGCCACCCGTCCGCAGAAATAACAGATATGAGACTGAATAAGGATGACATATACAGTTTGATCGGTACCGTTGCTTTTCACGGTGTCATTCTACTGATACTTTGGTTTACCGTATTGAAAACCGAGGTACCGGATGAAGACGGGGGTGTACTCGTTAATTTCGGGAATGTAGATGCCGCCGCCGGAATGTTCGAGCCTAAGTATACCGGGCAAGAACCGCCTCAGGAAACGACCACTCCCCCTCCTCCCGTACCGGAGCCGCAAGTGGAAACGCCCAAGCAGGAACTCATCACTCAAGATATCGAGGAAAGCGTAGCCCTTGAGGACGCTAAAAAGAAGAAAGAGGAAGAGAAACGCAAGAAACAAGAGGCTGAGAAGAAACGGAAAGAAGAGGAGGAGAAAGAACGTATCCGCCGGGAAGAAGCCGAGAAGAAACGTCTGGCCGAGGAACGCCGCAAGAAGGAACAAGCCATTAGCAACAAGGTGGCCGGAGCTTTTGGTATGGGAAACGCCGAGGGTAACAGCCAAGGTGACGCTGAAAGCGGAACCGGTAACCAAGGAAGTCCGTTCGGTAACTCTGATCATGGGGCGAATGAAGGCGTAGGCGGTTACGGATCATTTAATTTGAACGGCCGTTCCATTGGTGCCGGAGGTCTCCCTCGTCCCGCTTACACGATCCAAGAGGAGGGGCGTATTGTTATCAATATAACCGTAGATCCGAAAGGCAACGTTATATTTGCCGAGGTAGGCCGGGGAACTAATATCGACAACGCCTCCATGCGTAAAAGCGCTTTGGACGCAGCTCGAAAGGCGAAGTTCAACAGTATCAGCGGCGCTAATAACCAGAGTGGTACTATTACTTACGTGTACAAATTTAAATAATTGAATCTTATGAAGAAAGCGATCGTATTCTTAGCGAATGGCTTCGAGGAAATGGAAGCCACGGGAACCGTAGACATTTTGCGTCGCGGAGGTATAGACACGAAAACAGTCTCCATCACAGACGACCGTAAAGTGGTAGGTGCCCATCATATGGAATATATGGCAGATGCCCTACTTTCCGAAACTGATTTTTCAGGTATAGACGCCTTGATCTTACCGGGAGGTATGCCCGGAGCATCCAATCTAAACGAGTCTGAGGCGGTAAAAGAGGCTTTATTGCAACAATATCGCCAAGGAGGTATCGTAGCCGCTATCTGCGCCGCCCCGATGGTATTGGGCGGTCTTGGCTTATTAAAAGGCCGTAAAGCGACTTGCTACCCCGGGTTCGAACCGAAATTGATTGGTGCCACGGTAACAGGCGAGGCTGTCGAGGTAGATGGAAATGTGGTAACCGGTAGAGGACCGGGCTTGGTATTCAATTTTGGCCTAGCTTTAGTATCTGTACTAAAAGGTGACGCGGTTGCGGAGGAAGTTGCGGCCGGATTACTATTATAAGATTTAGATCATCAGTCGAAACCCAATAGAATAGGGAACGTAATCCATTGAGTTATGTTTCCTGTTCCATTGAGTTTTATCACCTATCCTATTGACTTACGAGATATCCCCCAAAGAGCTCCCTGCCCTATTCTATTTTGATCGTTTCAACCGCTTGTCGCTTCGTCCCATCCATGGATACCGCACGATAACGAACCGTCGAGAAATCAATGGAACGTAAATCTATATTCCGAATAACGCTATTGTACATCGTACGGTAATAAATCACATGGTTTCGCATATCCGTAGCCGAAGTCCATTGAGTAGCGCTCGGTATATCGCAAGGTACTTGCCCTAATGGGAATTCGATCCCTACGGGAATATCAAAATTATTCAATATCTGGAAACACTGGAAGACCGTTTCCAATGCGGTTTCTTGTTGTGGGGCCGAAGCTTGGTAAAAAGCCGCACGAACGAAACGTGACGGTGGAGTTACGTCGCCCGGAATCCCAAGGAAACCGCTTCCCGCACCAAATGAAGACAACTCGATATTTCCTAATTGTTGATTGGGGGCCGTACCCGGGAAAAGATTAACATAATTATTCAGGTTCGTCAGATGCCACTCGAAACTGGGAGAATTAGTCAGAACTCCTAACGTATTCTCATAGAAGTGTAGCTCACCCTTAATAATCTCAAGAACCAGTTGACGCCCCGACGGCTCGGCAAACCGCCAATGAACGGTAGACGCACGGGGATCTATATTGATAACATGCACTTTCTTAACAGCCTCTTTCACCTCCTCTACATTTGAACATTCCCCCAACAGCCAAGACACTAATTGCAGATCAGAGATACTTTTATCCCGAACTGCGGCATTATATTTCTCATATTCACCGTACTTTGGAAAATAAAACAATCCAGCCGATAACCCAACCTCATTGAGTCCTTCGGCGATAAATTCCTTTTGCTCCACTGCCAAGCCCACATATCCATAACGTGCCGTGAAAGTCATTCCATCAACCCCATCCGGGGTATACGATCGTTCGGTGTATCCTCTTGGAACCACGACATACTGGCTGTTCAAATTACTTCCACCCCATTCTATCGTACGTGCTACAATAGTCGTACTGTCCTTGCTTTTTAAGGTAATACCGGTGCAAGCCTCTGCAGCGGAAGGATTTATAAGCAAGCCGGCAATCGCAAATAAAATAAAGAAATGTCTCATAAACATCATTTTTGATAAAAACAAGCGACAGGAGAAGGTTGTTTTCAAGATTTCAAGACTTTTTTGTATGTTTGCGGTCATTTTATCAAAAAGTATAATATGAATAATAATCTAAAAGGTTTCGCTTATGGAATAGCGACTTCTGTTACATTCGGTTTAATCCCTTTGTTTACATTGCCTCTTATGGAGAAGGGTATGCGGTTTGATTCGATATTGTTCTATCGTTTCTTATTCGCAGCCATCGCCTTATCGGGTATGCTTCTAGCGAAAAAGGAATCTTTTAGAACAGAGATGCGAAACCTACCGATATTGATTTTATTAGGCGCTTTCTATACAGGTTCGGCTATGTTCCTGTTTTGGGGATATAATTTTATGGCGGCGGGAATCGCCACGACTCTACATTTCACCTATCCGATATTCGTAACCCTATTCATGCTGTTTGTATTCAAAGAAAAAACATCATGGATTACGCTCTTGGCGATCGGGCTCGCTATTTGTGGAGTAGCCCGTCTATCCATTGATGGAGGAGAGATGCGATTAAACGGGCTAGGCGTAATCATCGTATTACTTTCCGCCGTCGCTTATGCCCTCTATATCGTCACCGTCAATAAATCGAGGGTACATGATATGCCGGGACGAAAACTTACGTTCTATGTATTTATCGTCAGTACCTCTTTATTTTTCATAAAAGCACAGGCAGGAACAGGAATCCAACCCATTCCAGACCTGCCCTCTTTTATTAACCTCGTCTTATTAGCCTTCTTGCCAACCGTAGTATCTAACATTACATTGGTACAAGCCGTACACCATATCGGTTCCACCCTAACTTCCGTACTGGGAGCAACAGAACCCGTGACAGCCGTCTGCGTAGGTGTTTTAGTCTTTGGAGAGCCTTTCACCCCTCACCTCGCTTTAGGAATCTTACTGATTATCGTAGCGGTTACATTGATTATCCTGTCCAAATACATACAGAAAAGTCTCCATGAGGCCAAGCGATTGTTCAAAGCACGGCACATCTTAAGAACCAAATAACAATACAACTGAAAGCAATACGGCATAGATAAATACATTCCGTGCCGTATGCCCTAAAGTTCTATTAAGCTCACGGCCTTGATAGTGTTTCATCTCCAGCCATGTGGCGGCAAACAGCACGCTAAAAGCCGCGAATAAACAAACAAGCCAAGGTGAGGCATCCATCAATAAAGGCAGCGTGATCAAGACAGCCAATATACCGTTCAGCAAATAAGCTAACAACCCGAACGTACGCCCGAATAGCACAATCGTAGTCCGTTTACGAGCCGCCTTATCTTGCTCATAATCCCGGTAATTATTCACGATCAAAATATTAGCGGACAACAGCCCCAATGACAACGAAAGCAAGAATGACAATAAGGAAAACGATAAAGCTTGTACATAATACGTAAAACAAACCGGAATAATCCCATAAAACAATACGACACACACATCCCCCAGCCCGTTATAAGCCAAAGGAAACGGCCCTGCTGAATAAGCCAAGACACAAATCGCGATAGCAATTCCTACACCGATGAGCTCCCAGCCGGCAAAGAACAACAAGAAACAGCCACATAGACAAGAAAGCCCCAACGTGATAAAAGTCCCCCATAGCATTGCCTTAGGAGTTATCCAACCGGAAGCCACCGCTCGCTCCGGGCCTAACCGGTCCTCCTTATCCGCCCCCTTCTTAAAATCAAAATAATCATTGGCAAAATTACTGGCTATCTGGGCGAGTAAAGCCACCAAAACACAAAGGATCGCCGGAGCCAATTTAAATACTCCATCCCTGTAAGCCAGCGCACACCCAACTAATACCGGACTAAATGATGCCGGCAACGTTTTCGGACGTGCCGCCTCTAACCAAGCTTGAATTCTCGATCTGTTATTCTCCATTCTATTGTTTTATTCTTAAAATAACTACAAAAATAAAAAACAAATAACATATACTGTTGTTATTATCTAAAGAAATACTTGTATATTTGCGCCATGAAGAATTTTCTATTCATATTAGGTCTGTTGATTAGCTTCATGCTGTTTGCTCCCGAAGAAGGGACAAAGAGTATGGATGAGGTTATGTCTGCGACTAAAGAGGCCGTTATGAAAGAAAAAAACACGGCAGATGCCCAACGTCGTTTCGAAGTATTAAGTAACGAGCTGAAAAGCAGCAACTGCTTAACTCCCCGCAGGATTTCACAAACGACAAACAACACTATCGAAATACGGATATGGAAAAATATGGAGAAATCCCTTCAAGACATGCGTTTGAGAGGAGTAAATCAACTTCATAGAGTATCTCAACATATATCCACTTATCAGATCATAAATTTATCCACACTTCTGTGCCGTATGGGAGAGCATATCTTTACCCTGCGGAAACTCATTATTTAGTTTTTAATTGTTTCATATTTTTATCTTTCGGTAAGTCATTGATATGTCTTATCGGTAGGAATATTGCATTTATTAAATCAATATTCCCAGGGAGTTATTGCCCATTTACATTATTATAAACAATTAAAAATTACAATTATGGCAACTAATAAATCAGGTAAAATACGTATATATCTTTATGTTCTTCTAACAATCGCAGGTTGTGTATTCGCATGCAGCTCCATCATCCCTAACGACTATATTAAATTAGTAGTAGTTATGGGCACTTTATGTGTTGGTCTATATGGCATAATGAAAGGACTGAGTAGTACCGGGACGTCATCGGAAGAAGAAGTCTTGGAAAAAGAATAATAAATACAACAATTATCGAACCCTAAAAAATCAAGAAGATCATGAAAATAAATAAAGACTTGGTAGATGCGGTCATGATGGTTTCATTTATCGTATTGGTATTAGTAGGAACCACGACATTTGACAATGAGGTTGCTAAAGATGTAACCATGGGATCCCTCGGTGTGATTACGGTAGCGATGTTAGTTCTTCGCGTCATAGGATCACGCCAAAAGGAAGAGGAAGAAGCCTTTTAGTAGTTAGTCCATTGGTTTCCTGTTGTTGTCCCGGGGTGACCCGGGATTATCTGAGATACGTTTTTCTACCTACATTATAATAACTTGCTGTTTGACTTGGGTATAGCGTTTTTACGCTTGACAACAGGAAACCGGACTTATATACCTTACACTTTTCGACTGAACTTTTTCTCTTTGACAAGACTAACTGCGGCAGCGGCGAAAAACAAGAAAACACCTCCCGTTAACAAAGCGAACACGGCATGCCCATGATAAACATTACGTACAATCCATCCATGAATGATTCCATTCGTGATCTGAGGTATCGTTATAAAGAAATTAAATATACCCATATAAGTACCCATCTTATCTGCGGGAAGACTATCGGAAAGAATAGCATAAGGCATCGCCAATATACTTGCCCACGCTATACCGATGCCAATCATGGAAAAGACCATCATCCCTGTACTATTCAACAAATAGAGAGAAACCAGCCCTGCCCCTCCTAGGCATAAACAGAGGGCATGAGTCATTTTCCGACCTAAATGACGGGCAATCGGGATCAATAATAAAGCGAATAACATCGCCACAAAATTATAGATACTGAATAACTCACCTACCTTATCGCCAGCCATCGCATATTCGGCGGAAGCAGGATCTGTTGCCCCATATACATGTTCAGCGATAGCAGGCGTAGAATAAACCCACATGGAATACAAGGCAAACCAAGCGAAAAACTGGCATAGACCTAACTGTAACATTATTTTAGGCATATGAAAGATATCATGCATGATCTCCATAAAGCCATTGCTATCCCGCCTTTTTTCAATGACCTCACCACCGGAAAGCCGAAACTCAGCCATCTCTTCCGGGGAATATTCCTTTGTCTTAAAAATTGTCCATAATACGCTCGCTAATAAAATCGCCGCACCGGCATAAAAGGCGAATTTAACATTATCGGCAACCTCACCAGCAACCGCCGTATTAGATAAACCAAACACCTTATTCATAATACTCGGCAACAAGGAACCAACGACAGCACCGATGCCGATCAAGAAAGTCTGGATCGAGAAGCCAGTCGTATGCTGCTCATCGGGTAGCATATCCCCTACCAAGGCACGGAAAGGCTCCATCGTTACATTGATGGAAGCATCCATGATCATCAACATACCCGCACCAATCAATACGGGAGATAAAATAGCCGTCTCTGTACCGGGTGACAAGAACAATCCCGCATTCGGCATCAATATCAAGGCAATCGTCGTAAAGATAGCTCCTACCAGAAAAAACGGACGCCGACGTCCTAAACGGCACCAAGTTTGGTCGGAATAATGACCAATGATAGGTTGTATGATCATACCTGTCAGCGGAGCCGCTAACCAAAATAAGGATAGTTGCTCTACATCCGCTCCATAGGTTTGAAGTATTCTACTTGAATTTGCGTTCTGAAGGGCGAAACCGAATTGAATGCCCAAGAAACCGAAAGTTAGATTCCAAATTTGCCAAAAACTCAAAAATGGTTTTGTTTTCATGAGAATTATGTTTTTTAAGGTATTTATTTGTTTGGTGACAAACATACGGAATTATTCCGAAACAGGACGTCGTCCCTATTCAAATTCATGCAAAGAAGTAGAGCAAACGTTTTCGGAAGCCACTTTTTTAACGGGTAGACTGTCTCACCACCAGATTTGTCTTGATAATCTTGCTCACGATACGATCCCCGTCACGCACGCCATTCAAACGTTCTATCAGTAAACGCATAGCGATAGCTCCCAACTCATAACCATGTTGATCCACGGAGGTCAGCAGGGGATCGCTAACTTCCGCTAAGCTATTATTCGTAAACCCACAAATCGAAACCTCATCGGGTATCCTCAATCCCTTGGCCTTTACAACATTCAGCACCCCAATAGCGGTCTCATCATTTACGGCGAAGAACGCATCCGGACGATTGGGTAACGACAATAATTCCGGGGTCAACCGAAGCGCCTCGGTATAATTATCACAAATCTTGATTAACTCTTTATCTACCGGTAATCCATTTTTACGCAAAGCATCCTCATACCCCATCCTACGATTATTAGAGATCGCTAAATGAGAAGGAGATCCGAAAAAGGCGATTCGCCGGCAACCGCTACGAATCAAGTATTCAACAGCGGAGCAAACCCCGGCATAATCATCAACGACCACCCGGTCTGTCAAGATCCCCGTGCATATACGATCGAAAAACACCATGGGTATATCGCTATCGATTAGTTCTTGAAAATGATTGTAGATCGTCGTCGTTTTAGCGACAGAAGCCAAGACACCGCAAACACGTGCTTCCAATAAAGCTTGCGCACCTTTTACTTCTTTCTCATAATTCTCATTACTTTGACAAATAATAACACGATACCCTCCCTTTTCCGCCTCATCCTCTATACCGGATAAAACAGAAGAAAAGAAATAATGTACGATCTGCGGTAAAATAACACCGATTGTTTTCGTATTATTTGTCCGTAAACTCAAGGCTAAGGCATTGGGCTTATATTTATGTTCACGAGCGTAAGCATTCACTATATTCTTGGTTTCTTGGCTGATATCCGGATGATCAGCCAAGGAACGAGAGACTGTTGACGGGGAAATATGCAAGGCTTTCGCTATATCCTTTATCGTGATTTGACGCTTTTTCATGGTTCTCTTTTTTATAAAATCAAAGATATGTATTTAGGTCATACAATGCAAACGTTTGCGAGAACGTTTGCGTAAATTTATAGGGGTATCGACAAACATTTTAACAACATGAGAGGTTTGATAAACATACATTTGCATTCATATACTATGGCTAAAATTCAATAAATATAATAGAGTATTAATCTTAAACTGTCTAATGCATGAAACAAAAAATGTATTCTTGCGACGCAAGAGTAATCTTATCTATCTTGATAGGATTGTTTCTCTCCTGCAATGTTTTCGCACAAGACGTCACGATCAAAGGCAACGTGAAAGACGCGAAAGGTGAACCCATCATCGGGGCTAGTATCCTTGAAAAAGGAACTACGAATGGAACTGTTACCGATTTCGACGGTAACTTTATGCTCTCGGCGCCTAAAGGAAGTACGATCGGTATTTCTTACATAGGCTACAAATCACAAGACATTATCAACCAAGGACAAAGTAATTTAATTGTCGTATTACAAGAAGATACGGAAGTATTGGACGAGATTGTCGTAATCGGTTATGGTACGGTGAAGAAAGATGACGCTACCGGTTCCGTGACGGCCATTAAGCCAGATAAGATGAACCGGGGTTTGACCACCACCGCAACCGATATGATCAACGGTAAAATCGCCGGTGTAAATATCACGACTGACGGTGGAGCTCCGGGTTCGGGAGCCAGTATCCGCATCCGTGGTGGTTCTTCCTTATCGGCCAGCAACAACCCGCTGATCGTTATCGATGGACTTCCGATCGACAATGACGGTATCAAAGGGGTATCCAACCCGTTGAGTACGATCAACCCGAACGATATCGCAACATTCACCGTATTAAAAGACGCATCCGCCACAGCGATCTATGGTTCGCGTGCCTCTAACGGTGTGATTCTTATCACCACTAAGAAAGGTGAGAAAGGCTCCCGCCCACGGGTTACGTACGATGGAAACGTTTCTATCAGCACGAAGACCAAATCAATCGATGTTATGGGAGCTGACGAATATCGTAATTTCGTAACGGATCGTTTTGGGGCGGAATCAAGCGCCGTTAAGTTATTAGGAAAAGAAAATACGGATTGGCAGAAAGAGATCTTCCGTACAGCAGTGGGAACCGATCATAATATCACGGTATCCGGAGGCTTGAATAATATGCCTTATCGTGTATCCGTCGGATATACAAACCAAAATGGTATATTAAAAACCTCTAAGTTCGAACGTTATACTGGATCTGTAAACCTAGCTCCCAGTTTCTTCGAAGATCATTTAAATATTAACTTCAACGCCAAGGGAATGATCTCAAATAATCGTTTCGCCGATACGGGAGCTATCGGAGCGGCAATCGCATTCGACCCGACTCAACCAGTCATGAACGGCAACAGTAAATACGGAGGTTATTTCGCTTGGGAAAATGCCGGTGAATTTATCTCAATCGCTACAAAAAACCCGGTAGCGATGCTTCAACAGAAAAAAGAAGAGGCTAATTCTAAAAACTTGGTCGGTAATATCCAAGTTGATTATAAATTCCATTTCCTTCCCGAATTACGTGCGAACTTGAATTTAGGTATGGATATGGCTACCGGTACACAAGATATTTACTATCCGAAAGAATCTCCATTAGGTTACGTGGATAACGGCAAAACAGGTTATGAGACGATCGACAAATACAATCACCTATTGGATTTTTATTTGCAATACGCTAAGGATTTCAATGAAAAGCATCATTTTGATATCATGGCTGGTTACTCTTGGCAACATTTCCATCGTTCCACAGAGAACGCATACAATAACTTAAACGGAGATAACCCGACTTCTTATATTTTCAAGACAGAAAGTTATTTGATCTCTTTCTTCGGACGTGTCAATTATTCATTCATGAATCGCTATCTTATCACCGCTACCTTACGTAACGATGGCACTTCCCGCTTCTCTAAAGACAACCGTTGGGGATTGTTCCCTTCCGTGGCTTTAGGATGGAAGATCAAGGAAGAGGGCTTTATGAAAGACGTGGACGCTGTATCGGATTTAAAACTACGCTTGGGTTATGGTATTACCGGTCAACAGGATATCTCGCAAGGAGACTACCCGTATATGGCGACTTATTTCGCAGGACAAGACGGAGCCTACTATCAATTTGGCGACCAATTTGTTCCTATCGCCCGTCCCGACGGTTACAACCCGAACTTGAAATGGGAGGAGACTACTACTTGGAACGCCGGATTCGACTTCGGATTCTTAGATAACCGTATCACTTCATCCTTGGATTATTATTACAGGGAAACTAAGGACTTGATCAATGTGATCGACGTACCGGCCGGAACAAACTTCAAGAACCGTATCGTCAGCAATATCGGTTCTTTGAGAAATCAAGGTGTTGAGTTCTCCATCAACGCTAAAGCGATCTCAACCCCTGATTGGAAATGGGATCTAGGCTTTAATGTCGCTTGGAACAACAACGAGATTACCAAGCTAACCGCACAGGATGACGCCTCATCCATCGTATTGACAGGAACCGTAGAAGGTGGTACCGGGACCATGATACAGGCACAAGGCGTGAATCACCCGGCGAACTCATTCTATGTATACGAGCAGGTATATGATCAACAGGGAAATCCGATCGAAGGATTATACGTGGACCGCAACGGAGATGGCGTGATCAATGACGAGGACCGTTATTTCTGCCATAAACCGGCGGCCGATGTAACGATGGGCTTTACTTCTAAATTGGTATGGAAAGCATGGGATTTCAGTTTCTCACTTCGTTCCAACCTCGGGAACTATGTATATAATAATGTAGCCTCATCCAATGCGGCATTAAGTGAAGGTAGTATTAACAATAAAGGCTATCTATCCAACCGTCCGCTATCCGCTTTCGATACGAATTTCCAGAACATGAACGTATTGTCCGATTATTATGTACAAAACGCATCTTTCTTACGCTGCGATAATATCACGTTGGGTTACTCTTTCAACAAATTATTCGGCGTATTGGGCGGACGCATCTACGGAACCGTACAGAATCCTTTTGTTATCACGAAATATAAAGGATTGGATCCGGAGGTAGCGAACGCAGCTGATAAGACCTTCGGTATCGATAAGAACGTATATCCTCGCCCATTGGTAGGTATACTCGGTGTAAGTCTTAACTTCTAATTTTAAATCAGGATATCTATATGAATACGAAATTCTTTAAATATATAATACCGGCTTTATCGCTGGTTTTTAGCGTAAACTTCACCTCTTGCCTAGGTGATCTCGATGTTACGCCTATCGATCCGAACCTAAACGTAGAGTTCGATCAGAACGCCAATTTCGCCAAGATCTATGCGGGATTAGCCATCACAGGAAATAAAGGTCCCGACGGACAAGGAGATATCGCCGACACGGATGAGGGAGCGTCGGGTTTGATGCGTATGCTATTCAACCTAAATGAGCTTCCTACGGACGAGGCTATTTGCGCTTGGTCTGGCGACGTGGATGTATATCCCTTGAACTTCGCTAAGTTTACCGCCTCGAACGGTGTGGTATTGAATATGTTCAACCGTCTGTACATCCAAATCGCTCAGTGTAATAACTTCTTAATACAGACAGAGGGCAAGGATGACGAGGAAAGTCTTACACAGCGTGCTGAAGTTCGTTTTATCCGTGCCTTGGATTATTATTATTTGATTGATTTATATGGCAATGTCCCGTTCGTTGATGAGAACACGGGTATCGGTACCTATGTTCCCGAACGGATTACCCGGGCGAATCTCTATACCTATATAGAGAAAGAGTTGAAAGAAATCGAGCCACAAATGAAGGCCCCCCGTGCAAATGTATATGGACGAGCCGATCAAGCCGCCGTATGGATGCTACTTTCCCGCTTATATCTGAACGCGGAAGTATATACAGGTACCCCTCAATGGTCTGCCGCCGCTGAATACGCAAAGAAAGTCATGGACGCCGGTTTCTCTCTGGCTCCTAATTATGGAGATAATTTCCTTGCAGATAACAACACCTCTCCCGAGATGATCCTGCCGATTTGTTATGATGGCGTACAGACTCGCTCTTGGTCCGGATTGTTCTTTATCGCCAGCTTTATCAGTGGTGACATGAACGCACTGGATGATTTCGGGACTAAAGAAGCATGGGGTGGTAACCGTGCCCGCATGGCATTGGTGAAAAAGTTCGCTTCTGATGGAGACTTATCGAAAACAGCTGATACACGTGCCTCTTTCTGGACTACAGACCGTACATTCGAGATCAATAAGCCGACCGAGTTTACAGAAGGTTATTCTGTAACTAAATTCAAGAATATCACGAAATCCGGACAAATCGGTCACGATCCGAATCAGCAGTTCCCGGATATGGATTTCCCATTGTTCCGTTTAGCCGAGGCTAATCTGACCTTCGCCGAAGCCACATTACGGGCAGGAGGCGATAAACAAGCCGCTTTAAGCGCTATTAACCAACTACGGAAAAGAGCGAAAGCCACGGAAATTACGGCAACCGATCTTACTTTGGATTTTGTGCTTGATGAGAAGGCCCGTGAGTTCTATTTTGAGGCGCAACGCCGTACGGATTTGATCCGCTACAATAAGTTCACCTCCAATTATACTTGGGATTGGAAAGGCGAGACAGCGGGAGGTACTTCAATCTCCAGTCACTTCTCATTGTTACCGATTCCTTCGACCCAACTCGTGGCAAACAGTAACTTGAAACAAAATCCGGGTTATTAATCGTAAAACCTATTAATAAGTAACAATTATGAATAAAGTCAATATATTATCCATCGTGTTTGCGGGCATCTGTGCTTTTTCTGCCTGCACGGACGATAAAGATCCGGTTATCAATGACCTAAAGGACTCAGAAGGTAATAATATATCTTTTATCCTCAATGCTCCGAATAATAGCTCATATACTTTAATGCCGGAAAATGCCAGTAGTATCATCGATATTTTTACCTGTGAACAACCGGATTACGGTTTTGCGGCAGGTGTAACGTATACCGTACAAGTCTGTGAAGGAGGAACTGAATTCGAGAAATTCGAGTCGCTGCCGACTACCGGTTCCGGCGAAAAAGTCTTGATCAAGACATTCGAGCTGAATGATGCCATGAACAATTTGGGAATGGTTAATCCTACCGTAGCTTATAATGTGGACTTCCGTCTTAAAGCATTTATTAACGACAGTGTTCCCGAACTTTATTCGAACACGGTAAACATGGCGATCACTCCATATAGTGGCGCCCGTACCCAAGTTTATTTCGTGGGTGACATATTCGACAACGGATGGAACAATAACGACCCATCGATGCGTATATTCGCCGACGACGATGTTAATAATATGTTATTCACTTACACGGGTTTCGTAAAAGCCGGTAGCGCATTCAAGATCATTCAAACCCCGGGTGATTGGGGCATTCAATGGGGTTACGACAGCGACGGAGCATTAAGCAATGACGGCGGTAGCGGTAATATCGAAGGCTTCACGCAGGATGGCTATTATACGATCACGTTAGACTTGGCTGGTAACAAATACAGCATCGAACCTTATACCGGAGCGACAACCGAATACAAACAAATCTCCCTGATTGGAGACTTCAATGATTGGGGTGGTGATCTAGATTTACAACAGGCTAGTTACGACAAGCACATCTGGATCGGCGAGAAAATAGAGATTCCGTCCGATGGCGGTTTGAAATTACGTGCGGATCATGACTGGGCCGTAAGCTTCGGTGGCAGCAATAGTTTGTGGAACGATAAACAAGGACAATTCGCCAAATTTGACGGAGGTGATAATGTAAAGGTTTCCGCCGGTACCTATTTTATCAAGTTTAATGACTTAACGAAACATATCATTCTACTAGCCGAATAAGGCATTACTTAAATTACCATCCTTTACTTGATTTAAAAGTCAAGTAAAGGTGGTAATAGATAAAAGTAACGCTTGTGTTTATGAATTATGTCTCAAAAGATATGTTTTAGAACATAATTTTGTTAAATCACGTTAAGCAAATGAGATTTCCAAACTATTCGTTATGCTACATAACATAAAACCTCTATATTTGCACTGTGTTTTTCATGGTATTAGATTTAAGGTTAACAATGAAGATTGGCTGTCCGTGATGGATAGCCTTTTTTTGTTTCCTTCTAATAGTACATATTGGATTTGATGCCATTGCTGACATACAACAAACCATTCTTTCTCGTGATATAAATATTGTTTTCTCTAGCCAACCAGCCAATAGCCAAGGCTAGGTCCTCAATACTTAAAGACAATTTACGGCTTAACTCTTGCGTAGATATTTCATTTACCTCGTTTAGCGCATGCCACACTTTTCCTGCGTTTAGTCCAATTCTTCCTTTTTCCATAATCAAAATACTTTTCTAGTAAACGAACTATATTCTTTTTGTTTCCTCTTTCCTACGATTAGTAGTCATTTGTAAAGTTCGCCCTTAAATTTTAGGGAATCAATATCCATTCTTTCGTTTCTATGTTCTATTTTTATTATCTTGAATAATAAGTATTTATTAATTCCTATATTTGAGACGAATTACCGATTAGATATGGAAAAGGAAATGCTCACATTCGATATCACGAACGATTTTATCGTCGGAGATCGTATCACAAAAGAGACGCTAAACAAATACAGCAAGCTGCCTCATAAGATAAAGGCAGGTTTGTTTCTCCTTTGTGTAGAAGGTTCCGTGCAGGCTTCTATCAATCTAGCGAAGTATACGATTAACAAATATGATTTCGTGACCTTAGTGCCCAGCAATTTTATCCAGTTCCATGAAATATCGGACGACGCTCGTTTCTATTTCGCCGGATTCTCTTCGGAGTTTATGACAAACATCAATTTTATTAAATCAACCATGAGCTTTCTTCCCGTTATCACGGAACATCCGATCATGCCGCTGGAAGAATCTGTAGCTCAATTATATATTGACGGATACCGTTTATTGATACGTGCGCAATCCTTATCCCCGTCTTATTCTATGGTAAATAAAAACCTAGTCATCGCTTATCTCACGATATTCATGCAAGGAACGGCTGAGTTATATAAAAATCATAGCCATTGGACAAATGGAATCCGTACGCGCACCAATGAGATTTACCGTAAGTTTATCCAACTTGTCGTAGAGCATTATACCACCGAGCACAGCGTTTCTTTTTACGCCGCTCAATTAAATTTGTCGTTACCTCATTTCTGCACGACTATTAAGAAAGCGATCGGACTTACTCCCTTGGAAATCATCTCCTCCATTATCACGATGGATGCCAAGGCACAATTAAGATCAACAGACTTAACCGTAAAAGAGATCGCTTTCTCTTTAGGCTTTAACAACCTGTCTTTTTTCAACAAATATTTCAGGCAGCATACGGGAATGACACCTCAAGAATATAGAAGAATGAAAATTCCCTCAAGCACGTAGCCAGCAATCACTTCTTTAGTAAAACCATACGATCGATATCGGGCATCCATGAGTTTCCATTCGATAAGCGTATGCGATTCATCCCGGGTTTCAGACGGATCTCTATTTGCTCGCTAGCGACCTCATACGCAGGATGAGCCTCTACATTTTTTACGACAACTCCATTAACTTGACAAATTAATTCTCGATTCTCCGCACACTGATAATCCACGGACATCAAGTATAAACCTCCCTCACGACTGTATACATTATGCCATTCCAGATAATTGCTATCACGATTACCTAATCCCGTAACCTTCGCACCTCCAGAACAATTCCCGTCATCCTCATAAATCGCCGTTTCAAACGCTTTGTGATTTCTTATTTCTTGATAGTCTTGTAACCAAGCACATTCCGCCTCATAGACCGTCCGTTCTCCCCTTTCCAGTCCATCCAGACGGAAAATACGTGTCCCATGCGCAGGTATGGTTACGGAAAAATCCCGATCCTTGTACTTTCCAAGATCTCTCCTTTCAAATAAGTCCCGTACACTCACGTCGCCCCGCAAATAGAAATCGGCAAAATCCAGATGAATAGTCCGTTCCTCATCCGTAGAGTTATAGACGGCGACAGCGCATGTATTCCCATTCACTTCTTCCAGATCCTTTGTCAAGATATACACTCCATCCATTTGCTTAACGACATAAGCTTGCAAGCCTAGTACGTCTTGATTTAACGCTATCAGTTCCTCGTTTTTCAGTAGCCGCAAAGATTTCTCAGAGATGGTAGTCAGATCACAGCCAATCAATAAAGGGGAACTCATGATACACCACATTCCAAAATGAGTTTTATCTTCTTCCTCACTCATTCCACGGCCGATCTCAAGCATATCCATATCATTATATTTTCCTTCGCTCGCATAAGCGGACAAATATAGATTCTGCCGGATAATATTCTTCACGGACTCCCAGCTAGGATTTATATCTTGCGAGATACGCCATGAGAAGGCAACGTCATGCACCCACGTACCGGGAAAATCCCAACGACATACATTCATACGCACATCTTTACGGCTGGTAGCTAGTATCGCATTATGGATCGCCGTGTATCGCTCTTGCTCATCCAGACCTAATTGATCGAAATTCTGTTTGGCATCGCCGCCACAAAAGTCGATCTTAATAAAATCGAATCCTATTTCCTTAAAGAAGTAGTCCGCATCCTGACGATCGTGCCCATAAAAGCCGACATTGATCCCTAAAGAATCCTTATCCCAAAAGGAGCCGCAAGTATTCCGGCCCGCATCGGAATAAATACCCGCCTTAAACCCTAACGCATGGATATGATCTACCGTCTGCTTCAAGCCATTCGGAAAACGGACCGGATGAGTGATTAACTCCCCGCTCGCATCCCGTCCCCCAAAATACCCGTCATCAATATTAATATATTTATATCCAACCTCTTTCAAGCCATTCCGCGACATCGCATCAGCTTGTTTCATTATCAGTTTGTCGCTGATATTCACTCGATAGGTATTCCATGAGCTCCATCCCATCGTGGGAGGATCATACGCAAAAACAGAAGATGCCAAGAGAAGTAAGGCGATTGATATATAGTTTCGCATGGTATAAAATTTTCATGTATAACGTTCTTAATCAAACAAAAATAAGAAAAGTGCATCAGACCGCCAAATCGGGATAAACGAAAAAAGGGAAGTATGCCTTTTTGACGTGACATACTTCCCTCACTTATATAAACTCTGTATTTGGGTTACCAGATAACTACCCGATCAGCCGGAGCCATAAACATCGGATCACCCTCTTTAATGTCAAAAGCGGCATAGAACGGGGCAATATTACGCAAGGCAGCGTTCACACGCCATTTTCCCAATGAATGCGGGTCGATCTTGGTACGACGACGGATCTCCTCGGGACGGATATTTTGTCCCCACAACGTCGCATATCCCAAGAAGAAACGTTGCTCATTCGTGAAGCCATCGATCGGGGCCGGAGTCTCTTTGCCCTTCAAGCTATTCAAATAAGCTTGGTGAGCGACCAACAAACCTCCGTGGTCGGCGATATTCTCACCCAACGTAAAACGTCCGTTGGCATGAAGCGTATCTATTACGATAATCTGGTCATATTGATCAACCAATTTATCAGCACGCTCCTTGAAACGGACAGCATCTTCGGCAGTCCACCAATCGATCAAATTACCATCCTTATCGTAGTTACGTCCCTGATCATCGAATCCATGCGTCATCTCATGGCCGATTACCACGCCGATAGCGCCATAGTTCACCGCATCGTCGGCATCCGGATTAAAGAATGGAGGCTGAAGGATCGCAGCCGGGAAACAGATCTCATTCGTAGTCGGATTGTAATAAGCGTTCACGGTCTGCGGATTCATATGCCAACGAGACTTATCGACCGGCTTATCCACGTCCGCCAATTGATAGGCCATATCGAAGATGTTAGAACGGCGAACATTCGCCCAATAAGAATCGTCCTTGATCTCCAAACCACTATAATCACGCCATTTGTCCGGATAACCTATTTTCACCGTAAAAGCGGCCAATTTCTCTTGAGCTTTCGCCTTAGTCGTATCGCCCATCCATTCCAAGCCGTTGATCCGCTCGCTCAAAGCGGTCTGCAAATTCCCCACCAGCGTTAACATCTTTTCCTTGGAAGAAGCCGGGAAGTATTTCTCTACATACATCTCGCCGACGGCCTCGCCCAACGCACCGTTTACCGTATTCAACGAACGCTTCCAACGAGGTTGTTGTTCCTGCTTTCCGGACATTACCTTTCCATAGAACTCAAAATCAGCGTCTACAAAATCATCACTTAGGTATGGAGCCGCCGCGCTCAACAAATTAAACGCCAAATAATATTTTTGCTCATCGACCGTCGTATTCTGCAAAGCCTTATTCATATCCTTATAGAAGTTGATTTGCTTCGCATCCAACTCTTTCAGCCCAGCTAATCCCATGGATTCAAAATATACATCCCAATCCAACGGGGATTCTATTTGCTTGAAATCCTCGTAAGCCAATTTATTATAGTTTTTCTGGGAGTCACGCAAATCCTCACGGCCATAAGAGATCTCAGCGATAGCCTTCTCTATTTTCATCACGGCATCCACCGCCGCATCCGCTTGCTCCGGACTTGAGCCGGCCAATGTAAATAATTTATTTATATAAGCCCTGTAAGCATCACGCATCTTGGCGGAGCCTTCATCTTCCAATAAATAATAATCCCGATCGCCCATTCCGATACCAGCCTGATACAGCTGGACGATATTCATGGCACTATTCTTCTCGTCAGCGCCCACGAACAAAGCGAAGAACGGAGCCATGCCTTCCTTATGAAGCGTAGCCACCATCTTAGAGACATCCGATTTCGTTGCCAGCGCATTGATAGCGGCCAGTTCCTCTTTGACAGGAGCCACTCCATCGGCATTCAACTTCGTGCTATCCAATCCCATCGCATACAAAGCGCCGATCTTCCCGGCGACACTGCCCGCCTCATGGGGCGTAGCGCTAAGTTCCTCGATCAATACCCGGAGCTGTTCTTGGTTATTCTCTAGTAATTGGTCGAAAGTTCCGAAACGAGCGTATTCCGGTTTCAATGGATTATTCTTTATCCATCCACCACAAGCGTATTCATAAAAATCCGTACCTGCGGCAACCGTGGTATCCATATTCGCAGGATTAATAGCAGCGATCTTCACTACCTCTTTCTGAGGAGTGTTACAACTCGCTAAAGCGACTATCCCAGCCGCTAAAAACGGAAACATTTTTCTCTTTCTCATTTTGTTTAGTCTTTTGCCTTAAAACCTTACAAAGATACGATAAATACACAAAAGAAAAACATGTACGTGTTTCTTTTAAAACATGTACGACTTTTTACGAAAACACGTACGTGTTTTTCGAACGATAAAAGGATTCATGTATTCAAGAATAAGTGTATCTTTGCCAACAAATCATTTATATCATGAAGAAACTAATAATCAGCGTTTGGGCATTTATCGCCCTTCCCTTATTCGCTCAGCGAGACGCGAATATCCGTATTTATCCGGAGCAAGGTAACCAACAGATCAGTAAACATATTTACGGGCAATTCGCCGAACATCTAGGGAGTTGTATCTACGGTGGCTTATGGGTGGGGCCGGAGTCCGACATCCCTAATACCCAAGGATACCGTACGGATGTCTTAAACGCGTTGAAGAAACTACAGATCCCGAACTTACGTTGGCCGGGCGGTTGCTTCGCCGACGAATATCATTGGATGGATGGAATCGGCCCCAAGGAGAATCGCCCGAAAATGGTGAATAATAACTGGGGAGGGACGATTGAGGATAATAGTTTCGGAACCCATGAGTTCTTGAATCTATGTGAGTTATTAGGTTGTGAGCCTTACATCAGCGGAAACGTGGGAAGCGGTACGGTTGAGGAAATGGCTAAATGGGTGGAATACATGACCTCGGAAGGAGACAGCCCAATGGCCAACCTACGCCGGAAAAATGGCCGGGATAAGGCATGGAAAGTCAAGTTTTTCGGCGTTGGGAACGAGAGTTGGGGATGCGGGGGCAGTATGCGACCGGAATATTATTCCGACCTTTACCGTCGTTACTCTACGTATTGCCGTAACTATGATAGCAATGTCTTGTTCAAGATCGCCAGCGGTGCCAGCGATTATGATTACAACTGGACCGAGACGCTGATGAAACAAATCGGCGGACGCATGGATGGTATCTCTTTACATTATTATACAGTAGGAGATTGGAACAATAAAGGCTCCGCTACCGATTTCAACACGGAGGATTATTACTGGACCTTAGGAAAATGCCTTGAGATAGAGGATGTCGTTAAAAAGCATATCGCTATCATGGATAAATACGACCCGAAGAAAAATATAGCCCTCATGGTAGACGAATGGGGCACTTGGTGGGATGTGGAACCCGGTACGATCCCCGGCCATCTGTTCCAGCAAAACACGATGCGCGACGCTTTCGTGGCCGCTCTTACCCTACATGTCTTCCACAAATATACGGACCGAGTGAAAATGACCAATATCGCACAGATTGTCAATGTATTGCAGTCCATGATCCTCACGAAAGGCAAGGACATGGTGCTTACGCCTACTTACCATGTGTTCGAGATGTACAAGGTTCATCAAGACGCTACCTTTTTGCCGATGGACTTAATCTGCGACAAGGAGAAAGTAAGAGACAACCGGGAAGTGCCGGTCGTAAGCGCCTCCGCATCCCGGGACTCGCAGGGTAAAATCCATATCTCGTTGGCGAACGTAGATCCCCGGCAAAGCGAGAACATCCATATCGACCTGCAAAACGTAACGATAAAGAGCGTGAACGGGCGTATCCTGACAGCGTCCTCCATAAACGACTATAACACATTCGATTCGCAGGAGAAGGTCAAGCCGGAAGTTTTCAAGGGAGCCAAGGTGGAAAAGGGAAAGTTAAGCGTCAGCCTGCCTCCCATGTCGATCGTCGTATTAGAAGTTTTATAAAAAGACGGACAATAACATGGCAATGTTTCTATAATTATTAACTTTGCCCGAAGAATTAAAAAACACATTAAAGAAACGCATTATGAAACCTACATTATTTGTATTGGCAGCCGGAATGGGTAGTCGTTATGGAGGATTAAAACAATTGGACGGCCTAGGTCCCAATGGCGAGACCATCATGGACTATTCTATTTTCGATGCTATTCGTGGCGGGTTCGGTAAACTTGTATTCGTTATCCGCAAATCTTTCGAGAAAGACTTCCGTGAGAAAATCATCTCCAAATATGAGAACCATATCCCGGTTGAAGTCGTATTCCAAGACTTGAACGATCTTCCGGAGGGCTTCACTTGCCCGGAGGGACGTGAGAAACCGTGGGGAACCAACCATGCCGTATTGATGGGCAAGAAGGTTATCAATGAGCCTTTCGCCGTAATCAACGCCGATGATTTCTACGGACGTGACAGCTTCGCCGTATTAGGCAAGCAATTGTCTGAGATGGATGGCAAGAAGAATGATTATTGCATGGTAGGCTACCGTGTAGGTAATACGTTGAGCGAGAGCGGTTCCGTGGCACGTGGTGTTTGCGCCACGAACGAGGAAGGTTATCTGACAGGCGTCGTGGAGCGTACCGCTATCGAACGTATCGACGGAGATATCCAGTTTGTAGACGAGAACGGAAAGAAGGTCGTATTGGAAGAAAACACGCCGGTATCCATGAATATGTGGGGCTTCACTCCCGATTATTTCGAGTATTCCGAGGAATTCTTCAAAGAGTTCTTGAAAGCGAACATGGGTAATTTAAAGAGTGAATATTTCATCCCGTTGATGGTAAATAAATTGATCACGGAAGGAACAGCCCGTGTGAAAGTATTGGATACAACCTCCAAATGGTTCGGCGTAACTTACGCGGCGGATCGTCAAGGCGTTGTGGATAAGATCCAAGCCTTGGTAGACGCAGGCGAGTATCCAAGCAAATTATTCTGATTATAAGGTTCTTATGGCTGATTCCTCAGCAGGAAGTAACAGCCGTGGCCTAAGACTTTTATCGTATCACCCTTGTGAAGCGATCTTTTCACAGAGGTGAAACGATCTTTTCACGGGGGTGATACGATCTTTTCACCTCTGTGAAAAGATCAATACCTCCTTATCCTAGCGATATTTTAGACGTATCTTTCACCTAAAAGCCCCGGACAAGTATTCTAATTAGCATACTCCTTATCCGTCACAGCCCGAAGTTGTACGGCATGATTCTCGATCGCATGTTCCGTAACGGTCATACATACGATAGAGCTACCCGGTGTCGCCCCATTCCAATGGCGTACATTAGGAGGTGTCACGATCACATCACCCTTCCGGATCACACGTTTCTCTCCTCCTTCCTCTTGATAATATCCTTCTCCATCAAGTACTAACAAGGTTTGCTCGGCATCCGGATGGTAATGCCAGAAATTACGACTGTAAGGTTTGAATATAAAATGCGCGATCATCGTATTACCTGACTCCTTCAACAAGGAGACATAGACATCCCCCGTATTATACTCCGACGAAGCCTTTGCGTCGGCAGGGAAAATCAAGGTTTCGGCACATTGTTCACCCTCGCTAGAGCTGAGAGCTACAAGGTCAAAAGCTTCTCCCGGGGCTAAGACATGAACACGTTCCGGATTACGGATACGCCCTTCTAGCATTTTAGGGTCAGCATTAAATGGTTTCATATTGGGAGCATCCACCGTTCCCCAATGAGACAGGAGAAGCTGCGCTTTAGGATAAGCATTTGCGATCTTTATGGCTCCCTCCAATCCTATATGCCATGAATCATCCGAGAAATCAAAGAAAATCACGTCCGGAGCAGGTAATTCCAAGAACTCAGGAAGAAAGCGGGAATCTCCCGGTGCCCAAATTAAGCCATCCGGTGTTTTCATGAGGAAACCACAATAATCTTCAACCTTAAATTCACGCATATATCCCGGATACTCATTTTGCCACGTATGGTAAGCCGGGGTTAACTTGATAGAAATCGGACCGACATTAAAAGTCTCCCCGATACGATGTCCGAAAGAGTTCAAACCCTGTGTTTCCATCAAAGAATCCACGTAGAATGTAGAATGATATTCCCGGCATACAGAAGACATTTCCGTACAAGTAGGAACACTGTAATGATCATTGTCGCAATGAGTAATCAATACCGCATCCAAATGGGGAACATCTTTAGGGGCGATCGGCATATTTATTAACAAAGGCATATCAAATCCCTTCAACATAGGATCGACCATCAAACACGTACCACGGCTATTAATCAGAAAGCCAGCGTTCCCCAACCAGCGTATAACCGTATGCCCGGTTGGCTCAAAAGCCTCTTTGCCGAAAGGTTGTGATGCAGGAGGGATGGCTTGACCCTTTTCATTATAAGAAAACTGAGCCTTTATGTTTAAGACAATCCCCCCTAAAATTAAAATAGCTAAGATACTTGCTCTCATAGTATATTGAATTTAGAGTTTTAAATTTCTATGACAAAATTACCTAGATTCAACATAAAACGATGTGCATATATTACAGATGTTTGTAACGCTATTACGGTTTCCTACCAAAGAAATCATGTTTAGACCTATTCCTTTGATCATAGATATCGATATTTATTCTTATTTTTGTCCATCTAAAACTAATAGAAATAAATATGAGACGGATTCTTACGATGTTGTTTGTTTCGGTATTTATGCTTTCGCTATGCCCGCTGCATGCGCAAGAGACTGAGACATTGGTGCTGATTGATACGGATATGGGTAAGATCAAGGTGAAACTGTTCAACGACACGCCGTTGCACAGGGATAATTTTATCAAGAACGTAAAAGAACACCGTTACGATGGATTATTGTTCCATCGGGTTATCAAGCAATTCATGATACAAGGAGGCGATATCAACTCGAAAGACGCTCCCTTGGACGCGCATCTGGGCGACGGAGATCTAGATTACACCATCCCCGCAGAGTTCGTGTATCCGAAATATTTTCATAAGCGGGGAATGCTCTGTGCCGCACGTACCCCGGATGAGGAAAATCCTGAGAAGGCCTCATCTGCGACTCAATTCTATATCGTGACCGGAAAGTTCTTTACGGAGATGGAGCTAGATAAGATGACCAAGGAGAAAGGCATCGAGTTTACTCCGGAGCAAAAAGAAGCCTATATGCTGGAAGGCGGAACGCCTCATCTGGACGGGAACTATACGGTGTTCGGAGAGGTTATACAGGGTATGAAAGTCGTGGATAAGATACAGTTCGTCGAGACGAACGCCGATGACAGACCCACGAAGAACATAAAGATCAAGTCAATGAAACTCATAGAAAAATAAGTATAAAATGGAAAATCAAGCAACTGAGACAAGGGTGCTTATGCACACCAACAAAGGAGATATAAAGCTGAAATTATATAACGACACGCCATTACATCGTGATAACTTTATCAAGTTGGTACAAGAAGGGCAATATAACGGCTTGCTGTTCCACCGTGTGATCAAGGATTTCATGATACAAGGAGGTGACGTGACTTCCAAGGATGCCCCGATGAACAAGCAACTGGGAGCGGGCGATCTGGGCTATACCGTTCCCGCCGAATTCCGTTACCCGAAATATTTCCACAAGAAAGGAGCCCTTTGCGCCGCACGTACCGGAGACGAGGTGAACCCGGAAAAGGCCTCTTCCGCCTCCCAATTCTATATCGTAACGGGGAAAAAGTATTCGGAACAAGAGTTGAACCAGATGGAAAAGCAACTGGAAGGCCGTCTGAAACAAGAGATATTCGCCCGCCTGCAAAACGAGAACAAGCCTAAGATCATGGAATTCTATCGCAGTGGTAACAAGGAAGAACTGGCGATCCTTCGTGATACCTTGATTGGCAAGACCGAGCTGGAGGCCGAGAAGCGGAAAGACGAGGTAAAGTTAAACCCGGAACTCCGTGAGGCTTACAAGAACGAAGGTGGCGTACCGTTCCTCGACAATCAATACACGGTTTACGGCGAAGTGGTAGAAGGCATGGATGTCGTAGACGCCATACAGTCCTCCAAGACCAACAAGCAAGATCGTCCGACCGAGAATATCGTCATTAACTCCGTAGAGATCTTATAATGCGATTATCGGCTTCATAAACAGACGAAGGGTTATCGTAAATACCAGTAATAAAAGAGCTATCTTGAGAAAGATCATACATATCGATATGGATGCCTTTTATGCCTCGGTGGAACAACGAGACAATCCGGAGTTGCGAGGAAAACCCCTAGCGGTCGGGCATGCGGAGCAGCGAGGCGTAGTAGCCGCCGCTAGCTACGAAGCCCGGAAATATGGGGTACGTTCCGCCATGGCGTCTCAAAAAGCCAAACGTTTATGCCCGAACCTGATATTCGTACACGGAAGGATGGACGTATATAAATCCGTCTCACGCCAGATCCACGAGATCTTCCATGATTATACGGATATCATAGAACCGCTTTCCTTGGATGAAGCCTTTTTGGATGTCACTGATAATAAACGAGGCATCTCTCTCGCTGTAGATATCGCCAAGGAGATCAAGAAACGGATCTGGGATAATTTGAACCTGATAGCGTCAGCGGGAGTCTCCTACAACAAATTTCTAGCGAAAATAGCCTCGGATTATCGGAAGCCCAATGGATTATGCACCATCCATCCAAGCCAAGCCCTCGATTTCATAGCACGTCTTCCCATTGAGTCCTTTTGGGGAGTAGGCCCCGTAACAGCCCGGAAAATGCATACACTCGGTATCCACAACGGGCTGCAATTACGGGAATGTTCGGGGGAGATGCTTACCCGCCAGTTCGGAAAGGCGGGAATACTTTATTATGAGTTTGCCAGAGGTATAGACAACCGTCCCGTAGAAGCGGTACGAATCCGGAAGTCGGTAGGTTGCGAGCATACGCTAGAAAAAGATATCTCCCGCAAATCCTCTGTTATCATCGAGCTTTATCACGTAGCGACCGAACTTATCGGCAGGCTGGAACGTTCCGGATTCAAGGGAAACACACTGACCTTAAAGGTCAAGTTCCACGATTTCAACCAAATCACGAGAAGCCTCAGCCGTCCGGAAGAGTTAACAACCTTAGATAAGATCCTCCCCTTGGCCAAGGAATTACTGAAAGAAGTGGAATATACCGAGCATCCCATCCGACTGATCGGCCTATCCGTATCCAATCCCGTAAAAGAGGAGCCTCATACGAAAGACCGTTGGGAACAATTAAGTTTTGAGTTCAGCGACTGGAAATAACACTTGCCCTAGAAGGATAGCTTCATCATAAAACGTATACCCTTTGTCTGGATGCCCGGATGATCCTTATAAGTCAAACGCCATACATAATCCAAACGCAAGAACTTAAAGATATTCTCGATACCGACACCCGCCTCCATATAAGGAGTAGACGGGTCCATCAGGTAAGAGCCCTGCGGGAATAAGAATAAGCCCTCATTTTGCTCACCGATATACGGATTATTCTTATCCGTCAAGTGTCCGAACATACCTCGGAAAGAAAAGACCTCTCTCCATTTTAACTTCTTGATAAGCGGAATACGGTTCAATAAGGCTCCGTTCATGAAATAAGTAATATCCCACGAAGCGTACTCATCATTGATGAACTCCATCGCGTTCATATTCGTATAAGATTCCGGTTGCACCAAATACGACAAGTTTGCGTTTGGCAAGATCAACAAAGGATAAGGGGCCTTTGTCCAAACTTTACCTGCTTTAGCGAGAATATCCACATAACCGAAAGCAGAGAACCAGAAACGTTTCTGAATACCGAGCTCCGTCTTCTGATAATCATACGAACTACCTAATACATCTTGGAAAGCCATCGTATGGTTCAAGGTGAATACCGGTGCGTCAAGCGTAATCGGATAACGGTAATTACGAGTCTGGTAGAATTTCTCATTCGGGGCGAAACGGAACTTAAACTCCACTTCCGACATCCGGTAGGAATCGGTAGCCGTGATCTGGCCATCCGGACCGATACGGTCGAACGCAGCGTAACCGGTTGAGTATTCCTTAAAATTCCGAAGTACCGCCCCATAAGCCCAGCCGTTATAATGCTCACGGTAATAGGTCAGTTCCATATTCCTTAAATAGGTGGCACGCGTATCTTTCTGCCGCTTCAAGGCCAAGAACATATTATCCTTGTTGGTATACATATACTGCTGACCTAACTGGTTGATATCATATAGGTACTCGAACCGAATAGAATGCACGGGAAATTCTTTCCGATAATCCTTCTTATCGATAAAAGAATATTCTACGATACCATCATATTTCAACTTGCGGTCTTTCGATCCATAAGCCAAATAACCATCCAAGAAAAGACGTTTACTGAACGCCGTTGTCGTGGTTCCACCGACACGGAAGCGGGCCCCCTCAATTGCGTTACCACTGATATAGGTGTTCATCGGACCAAACTCGAACTTGCTCTTCTCCGGAATCTTATTCGTCGCGATATAACCGGAGGTAAGGATCGAAACAACCTTCTCCGTCACATAGAAAATAGGAACGGAACGAAGTTTCGCCATTAGCAACTCCACGTTATTCTGCTTGCGAGTTCCCGCCTCAGTAGGACGATTCTCCTCCCAGAAATCCGCCGAACGGCGATAAGCTTCCATCGGTATAATAATAGGTGCGCTCTCCTCAAAAACTTTAGGATCATCGGGTCCCTCAAACGCTTGATTCGAATAGATATTCAAACGGCGGGCATACATTCCTTTCGATTTCTCCGTCAATTTGAAGTCCACGTTGATATCATCTTTCGTAATGATACGAGTCCCATCCGGGGCACGGTCGAAAGTCTGCTCGATCGTCATTCCACCGACAAAATTCAAGTTGATCTTCTTCGGGACATTCAACTTAACCTTCTGCACGAAATAAGTAGAATCCAACGTGATAAAAAGATGTCCCGTAAAACCGAACGTCTCCGGAGTAAACGGAGCGAAACCCAAATCCACGCACTTCTGTCCGGCGACCTCCACCGTGTCTAGCAAATAATATTTATAGAAGTTAGGCCCCATCGTAGACATAGGACTAACGAAACGGTTCAAGAACAAAGGAATATCATTCTGGAAGATATTCACTTCCCGGAATACCTCATTCAAGAACTGTTGCATACCGTCTCGTGAGAAGACCTCATCCACACCAGCCGCTTTCGTAGCCAGAACGACCCTCTTTTCCGTCTTCGGGTCTTTACGGTAATAAACGGTCTGGATTTTCTCACGTTCAGATACCGGCAAGATCGTCTTTCCCACCTCCAACGTATCGATAAACTCAGTCAAGAAGTCAAACTTTCCCGCCTTTCCATCCTTTTTCGGTTTCGGTTGGTAATCGTTCATAGCGAAGACCATCTTCTCGTATTGATCATACCGAAAATAATCATGATTACGAGGATCGTTGCTCTCCCGACGTGCGATAGCGTTTTTGATAAAGGTAACCGCAGGATTATCCTTCTTCCGATATCTTTCCTTTCCCGGCTTGATGATCACCTCCGACAAATTAATACTTGTCGGAGCTAACTGAATCTTCAAATGTTCCGCTTTACCCGGAACGAATTTCAATTCTTTCTCCGTATAACCCAAATAAGAGACCTGTAAAGTACGTACCTTAGATGAAGAGGAGAGCGTAAAAGCCCCATCCAGATCTGTCGTAGCACCTATCGTAGTTCCCTTCAAAATCACAGCCACATAAGGCAAAGGTTCTCCCGTAATGGAATCAGTCACGATTCCTTTTATCATGTAGTTCTGGCTCTTCGCTACCCAAGCGAACGCCAATAAAAGCCATATAAAAACAATTCTCTTCCCCATCAGATCTGACACCTCATTAAACTCCGCAAAAGTACAACAGGATCATTTATATAAATGTTCCAAAACACATGCAATATATTCCAATTAGCAACAAAACAGGCAAAAATACACACGTATATACGCAACGCCCCTCAGCAGTATAGGCATAGGCCTGTATCTATACCAGCGTAAGCCAACACCTATACTGGCGTGTGCCCTCGCCTATACCGGCGTGGCACGAACCTACGAACGACTAATCTGAAGCCCCTTATTAGATAAGCTCATCTCCACGAACCGGGCGTTCGAATTGGGTGGAGAAAGAGTCAATA